>PDWJ01000013.1_pt1 | contig 220040 bp, 191 predicted proteins | sample 1430881 | NCBI WGS metagenome assembly PDWJ01 (sample SAMN01162460, study PRJNA174530) | Oral metagenome, whole genome shotgun sequencing project. | biome: Marine environment; feature: Marine mammal; material: Swab sample of the gingival sulcus; isolation source: swab sample of gingival sulcus...
TCTGCCTCTACCCCGACAGAGTGGGCACTGTCGGCATTTTCGGTATAATACATACCGTTTTCGGATCTATAGACATGAATATCTTCAATATCCATATAAAACAGGGCCATATTGACCCAGAAACGGTTGATCTCTCCTTTCATACCAAGTTCGTAATTTTTTGATTGCTGCGGCTCAAAGGTATTATCCTTATCGTCTGGTGTACTGGGGAAAAAATTAAATCCTCCAGGCATATATCCTTGAGAATATGATGCATACGTATTCCAGTGATCATTGATGCGATAGCCTAAAGCCGCCTTGGGCAGAAATATATTCCAGTCCTTGTCAGGTGAAATTGACAGTTGCGGCGGAGAAGCGAAACCTGCCGGTTGAAAAAACATATCCAGATCCATCTCTTTTTCGATATGCTGATAGCGGCCACCGAGCGTTAACTCAAACCGGTCGTCCATAAAAGAAATCATTACCTGGCCAAAGGCCGCATAGGTATCGGCATTTGTTTCTGATGCCGAATACATCTCATATCTGCCTAAATAGGCATAAGATTCTGGATCGAACATGGGAAAGGACTGTCCATAGGGCGCCATTTCCCGGTTATCATGCTCAAGATAGATTCCGCCAACCCAGCGGATGCCGGTATCCTTATTACTCGCCAAACGGAGTTCCTGGGTATAGGTATCGGCTTCACTATCAGTAAACATTGCGCATCCATCATACATTGTATTCGCCATAAAATCTGCGTCATAATGCACATCCTGCTTCGCTGTCTGATGGGTTGTGATTGAGCTTAATGTCATCGAGTCAAAGTCATAATTCACAATAATGCTCTGTGAAAGGTTATCTTTTTTATTCCAGTCAGGAACATCAAAACTGACAACTTCTGCATCACTCCTATGGAAGGAAGATAACGGCGTTCCTAATGGCTGCGCATAGCCGTCTTCAAAGTAGCTTTTATTATGAATATTGGATACGGTTAATCGTGCCGAGAGTCTCTCTGTCGGGGTGTACAGTAGATAGGCCCCTAGTCTTCTGCCATCGGAACTGTTCGCGTCAGAATCCATTCCCGGATATGTATTTTCGATCCAGCCATCATCCTGCTGATACTGGCCGTTAATGCCGAGGAAGAGTGTATCCTGAATCAGGGAGCCGCTTGCGTCAAGACTCATCTCCATATAATTATTGCAGCCATACTCCCCCTCTACCTTTCCATGCCAGTCATTTTCCGGGGTTTTGGTAACAATGTTTATAACGCCCCCGATTGCATCCTTGCCATAAAGGGTTCCCTGGGGACCACGCAATACCTCAACTCTTTCCACATCAACCAATGAGGCATCAAAAATGTGTTTGTCATAGAGAGGGACACCGTCAATATAGATAACCACAGGGTTGCTGTTGGTGAAAACGGAGGCATTAAGCCCGCGGAAATTTACGGATCTACCAAGATACGTTCCCTCCATTATGTGCATATTGGGAATTTCCCTTACAATATCGGGAACTTTTCGTATGCCTTTCTCTTCAAGCTCGATTTCATCAATTACAGAGACACTTTGAGGAACGTCTTGCAAATTTTCCTCAACTTTGTTGGCAGTAACAGTAATTTTTTCAAGCCTCGTAAAATTTTCTCCTTTCTCTTCCTGTGTTGTTGAAAAAACAGTACAAGGTTGGACAAGCAGTAAACTGAAACCCAGGATCATTATCAGTTTCGTATACTTTTTTTTCATCTCTTCCTCCTATAAAAAATTGGGGTTAATATCCGCTTTTCATAGAAAGCAAATGTTTACGCCACTTTTTACAGGAATAATCAGTTGTCACCCATATTCTTGAGCATCTTTTTCATATCCCCAAGAATATTTTCAGCCATTAAATATAATGCTCCAGGCAAATTGGGAATCTCCCCTGGGCCTACCTATGAGAAATAAGTATAAAATGATAAAATTCGGTTGGTTAGTTATTTTATAAAAAAAGGAAAAAAGAAAGGCCTGCTTCTGAATGCAGATCAATCAAGATATGCGGCTGGAGATATGCCAAAATACTTTTTGAATTCCTTGCTGAAATTGCCAGGTTCCGTATAGCCAATTTCAATGGAGACTTCCTTGACACTCTTGTTCCCGGAAAGCAGAAGTGTTTTTGCCTTTTCCAGACGGTGGATTCGCAAATATTCAAAGATGCTTGCCCCATAAACGTTCCGAAAGCATTTGTTCAGTTTTCCCTTGTTCACTCCAACGGAGCGGGCAAGTTCACACAGGGAAGGAGGATTTGATATATTTGTCAGCATAATATCCCTGGCCTTTTCAGCAAATATATAGTCAGGCTGGTTCCATGCAAAGCAGGAGCAATGGCGTGAGATATTTTCCGCCTGTCCCGTGGAAAGAAGAATCAGTTCCAGGGACTTGCTTTCCAGAAAGCAATGCCTGGCACTGCCTCGGTAAGGACAACTGAATATTTCGTGAAGCCGCATTTTCATCAAAGGCGTCGGCGTAATCTGATACTGCCAGAGTGCAGAATCAGGATTGGTTTCTGCCTTGTCAACAGCCCTTGCAAGAGACGAGTCTTTTCTTTGCAGAAAGCTTCTCATCAACCAGGGAGAAACAGCAAGGGTAATATTGAAATATGATCCGGCCGGATACCAGGCAACGCCTGAAGAGTGCGGAAGATATACGAGATAACTTCTCGTAAAGTCCAAAAAAACTTTTGATGTTAACCTATATTTTTTTGCAAAATTCACAGAAATCCTGCCGGAAAAAGTAAAATTTAAAAGAAAGGAACGGCAGGTGTCGTTAAAATTCAGTTCCACCGGGGCGGCAGCTCTATGGTCAGTAAGCGAAAGAAGCAGTCCGGGTCTGAGTTTGGTAATATAGAAAAAACCATGGCAGCTATCCAGAGGCCAATGCCAGTATTCCTCAAATCCGTCTTTCATTTCCATGAAATTTTCCGGGTCGTAAAAATCTCCGTAGTAGTCCCGGGCATCAAGTTTGAGGGCAGAGATCATCTGTGCTTTTCCATGGAATAGGTATTACTCAGCTTTCGGCGTTAATTTGACGGATCGATTAATGTATAATCATTTGAAATTAAAATGTTAATGGAAAAAGCTCACTGGTTTGACAGACTCTGTTCGACCCAAAACAAACAAGTCAAAAAAAGAAGCCTTATTCAATGAATTGTACCGTGTGTGCTCTTGAAAATCAACGGAATTTTGGGTGCCGGTGGTCATCAGTGCCAAACACATTGGTGCCCTGGAAAAGTAACTTTTCTTTTTTATTCAAGCACATAATCGAATGCTGAGAGATCCACAGCCGTTATCTGCTGAAGCTGGCGGTTTGAAGCAGCGTAGGTGTCACTAGCGTACTGATGAATACGACGGGTCATGCGTTTTTCCCCCCATCGCCTCGCAATATTCGGAATCCGGTTTTCCCTGCGGATACAGGTGCCCACGCGGCGGAGCTGACGGATGTCCGTATCCCGGATCAGCCCGCTGTAATTGAATGGAGAGCTGACCATCAAACGGTTGAAAAGCCGCTGCCAGGTCAGGTTCACAACGGATCGCTTCCGGTTCACCCGCCGCCGGACCGGCAGATCTGCGGCCTGTGCAGCATGATCGGCATCCAGCCCGCAGAAGCTGGAGAGTCTGGTCAAAAAGCCGTTCGGGTCTGCAGAAAACCCTTCCATTGGAAGGGCCAGGACATTTTCGTGTCCGAACAATTCCCGGTAATAGGCGACCAGCAGGTGATACTTGAGATACGCCGGATCAAACCCCGGACTCATTCGCGGGCTTACCGGTTTCAGAAACCGCTCGAGCGATTGGGGCATCCCCCATGAAACCCCTGTGGAGTACAGGGACCGGATCATTGCCCGCTGTTCCCGGAACAGGATCAGTATCCGGGCATCTCCGAGCACTGCCTTCAGGCGGTCTGCCAGCAGTTTGCTGTCAAACCCGCCGCAAAAAAGGTTGCCGGACAGGGTTTCCGAAGAAAGGACCGGTACCCCCGGGTTGCCGGACCGGCCGATGCCCAGGGATTCGCGACAGGTGTCTGGATCAAATTCAAGCGTCCAGGGGTCGATCACATGCTGTTGAAGCAAAAACGGATTTCCCACCCGATCAAATCCCATGCGTTCGGTAAAATAATACTGCTGCAGCCAGGTGGAAAGGGATTTCGGAAAACCCACATGCACAACCGGCGTGTTACTCATGGCCCGCTTTCCCCGCGTTGTCCTGGCCGTTTTTTTTCAGCTGATCCACGCGCCGTTTCTGAAGTATATACCGACCTGCATGCACATAGAACGCCCGTAGGGACTCATGATCGGTATCACCGCCGAAAAGAGCGGAAAGAAGCGGATGATCCGGCAGGTCCGGTCCCGGCTTGTGGAGGACCCCCAGGCCATATCCGTGGTTGAAAGCAAAAACGGGATACTGACACGAAATTTCCTCCCAGAATTTCCACACGCCAAAGTCCATGAGTCTGGCAGCGATGTCATGCATGACAATGATGCCCCCGGGCTTGACTTTGGGATACCATGCCGTGAAATCCGCCTTTACCGCCTCATAGGTGTGACAGCCGTCAATGTGAAGAAGATCAATAGAGTCATCGGAAAAATGACTTAGCGCTTCATCGAACCGCATGCGCATGAGATAGCTGAATCCACGGAAGTGTTCCCGGTTAAACTGGTTTACATCCTTGTAAACAGACGCGTCGTATGCCGAGGTATGCGCATCCCCTTCCCAGGTGTCCACGGCATAGCAGAGACCGTCTATCTGATGATCGACCATGGACTGGCAGAAGGTGAAGTAGGAAAGCCCGTTATAGGTGCCCAGCTCGACCAGCAGTTTGGGTTTGACAGCTGCTATCAAGTCATACCCGAAGGGAATATGGTCGATCCAGGTGCTGATGACAAAGCGTTTGGGGTCAAAATACTTGAGAGATGGTGGAAAATAAATCACAATAAAATCTCCTTTTTCATCAGGACAGCACCCACTCGGGCTCACCGCGTCGCGTCCTGTTCTGATAGCGTCTGGCCGCTGCATCAGCGGATGCAGAGACCTGCGGATATGCGGGTGCATATACCCTTCCCAGGTAATACGGTTCTTTCAATACCATGCGGTAGGCCTCACCGCGGATGGCTTCATATTCTCTGCGGAATCCGGCATGCAGGGCATCATTGTCTCTGGATTCGCTTGTGGTCACGCCCCCGTGATACTGATGAAAGGAGCCTTCTCCGGGCGTCACGAAATACCGGGTTTCCGGCAAGAGGATCAGCCGCCTGAACAGATCCAGATTCACCATTCCGCCGCCAGGGCTTTTGAACCGGCTGTCAACGCCCCCTGCTCGCTTCAGGGTCTCCTTGCGGCAGGCAATGCAGTTGCTCTCGAACATGGGACAAAAAACCCCCCGATAGTTACCGCCTGAAAAACAGGAGACGGAAAACAGATGGTACCGATTCTCTTTCCAGTCAACCGCCCGCAGAAGCGCTGCCTCTGTTGATTCATCATAGGCATGACGCCGGCTGAAATTCTGTTCATGAAAGCCTAAGTGGTAGCCGGGGATGGCGACAAACGGATCCGGGTGCAGCCGCATGGCATCCAGCATGAGGCGGATAATACCGGGAGAGACCATGCGCGCACCATCCACCATCAGGCAGATCAGCTCGCCGCGGGCATAGCCGATACCGGCATTCAGCGCTGAAATTGGCGTACGATCCCGGTTCTCTTGTCGATGATAGGAAAACTGCGGCCCGATCAATCTGACCGCGTCCGGATCCAGGCACTCCGAAGAGGCGTTTTCCATGACAATCACTTCATAGGCATCCGGATCCGCTCCTGTCTGCCATCCGGGGCTGAGTGTCTGCAATGTCTGCATGGCCTGGTGTTTCATCTGATAGACCACCACAACAACCGATACCCGGGGCTGACCCTCTCCTGTCCCGGCAGGGGATCTGTCCCTTGGATCCGGCAGCGGCTCAGATACCGCACCGTCTCGATGCAGGGGCGCAGTTGATACCGCCGTTTTCATGAGATGCATGGCGGTTCCAGGCACGGGTCCGTAAACCACGGGCGTTTTTTGACACGGCGCATAGTCGGTTCCGGTGATATGCCGATATTCTGCCCGCATCCGGTCCCTGTCACGGGGCGGTATTACCCGCCAGTCGCTTTTTCGGGCAAACACGCCTTCGCCGGGAAGGACTACCACCGTATCTGCGGCCTCGACCATCCGTTTGAAAAAATCGGCAAAGACCAGTCCGCCGTCCGGATGGGTAAACCGCGTGTCATAGCGAATCTCACTGAATGGCCCGCCGGGTTTGAAAAAAAAACAGGGTGCATCGATCATGGCAGCCAGCCATCCCCGCTGGTATTTTCCCTCGGGAACAGTGGCATGGGTAAACAGGTCATAATCGGCTACCGATGCATGCTGATCATCCGGCAACAGATAGGAGGGTACAATCACCATCGCCCGGGGATAGGCCTGCAAGGCCTCGTTTACAAAACAGATCACCCGTGGCGTTGCCCGCTGAAAACGGGGGTCGAGAATCCCGACCCTGTCTCCCTGGGCCGACGCCAGCAAGCGGTTCATGGCAGCGCCGACGGATTCTCCGCGCTGGCAGATCCCCTGCCGGATATCAACAGACGTATCCGTTCCAAAGATCCGCAGCCCATCCGCCACAGGCCAGGCATCCGGTAAACCGGGTCTGATCCGTATGGAAACCGTCATGTTATGCCGACTCCGTCATCGTCCGGATAAATGGATACCACTTCCCCGTCAATCAGGCGGCGCGCAGACGCCTGGACCATTCCCATCACCTCGGGCCTGAGCTCACCGAAATAGAGGGCCGAGGTACGGGGCGGCGCATACGCCTGACCACGCAGGGTTTCATACTGATCCCGTATGGTCCGGATAAACGCGTCGCGGTTTCCGGAAGCGGTTTCGCTGGTGGTCACGCCGCCGTGAAACTGGTGGAAGGTCCCTTCCCCCGGCAGGAGAATCAGCTGGGTATCTGCCATTTCCACATACCGCTTGTAGAAATCAAGATTGACAAGTCCCCCACCGGGGAGGTCGAACCGGGGGTCACACCCGCCCCGCGTTTTATACAGCTGCCGGCTCATGGCGATAAAATTGCTTTCCGCATTGGGCGCAAAGAACCCGCGTGCCGCAGATCCGCTAAAACAGGCAATGGAAAACAGGCGATATCCGTTCTCCTGCCAGGCGATCTGCTCAAGCAGTTTTTCTTCGTCCGCCTCACCGTAGCCCGCATGCACCGCCTGCTGCTGAAGACACTTCCCGATATGGTAACTGGGCGCGGCAATGACCGGCTGGGCCGCAATATGCCGGGCTCTCAGGGTCGATGCAATTATTCCCGGGGTCACCATGCGCGCACCGTCGATCATGATGGCGACCATCCCGCCTCTTGCACGGGAAACGCCTTCCGTGACCGCACGGACCGGAGACACGGAATCACAGGGGCGTCGAATATACCGGAACGTACCGTTCAACCCTGTTACCGTGCCGGGATGCAGCATGGCCTCAGAACTGTTTTCAACAACGATAACTTCATACTGGGTCGCGTCCACCTCTCGCTGATAGGCTGTGGAAAGCGAATAGAGGGTATTGAGGGCCTGCCGGGGCATTTTGTACACAACCACGATAACGGACAGCAGCGGTTTCTTGCGCAGACAGATCATCGGTACCTCGTTAAGGACTGGTTGCTAGCCTGCTGCAGTTTTGCATACAGACGCCGGGTTTGAAAAGGCAGCCGGCGGCACTGGTCTGGATCATGGTGTTTCAGGGACGGCTCGAAAAACGGATTGTCGGTAAAAACCGTTCCCAGTCCGAAAGCCTTGCTGACCGCATCCAGATGCCCCAGCAGCACTGGGGGATCCCAGTCAAAACAAAGGATGGGAAACGGATCCCTGGCATAGGCGGCGAGCAGCCGCTGGTTATAATGTGTCCAAAGCCGGATCGCATCCGGTTCCGCGACAGCCATGTTCCCGCGAGCGTTCAAGGACCGGATGACCGCATCCGGGTGCCGGAAAATACCCACCCGTTTCATTCCGGGGATAAGGTGGCGCCACCCGTCAAGGGTGCAGAGTGTGCGCGGATCTTTAAACCCCCAGGCGGTGTAGGCATCATACCCCCGGATAATCTCCGCAGCTGCAGCATAGTGGGATGGCTGCCAGACAACCTGTTTGGGCGGAGCGTTCCACGTCCCGCCATTATCGGCCAGAACCCGGTCGTTTAATTGAACGATATCGTCGTTTTCACGATTTCCCTTATGATTGTGCCGGTTCCAGGTATGATGTTTTCCAAGATACAGTCCTGCGGTCTGCAGGGAACCTGTCAGAAAACTGGTTCCGCTGCGGTGCATCCCCAGAATGCAGATCACCTCACCGGTGGGAACCGGTTCAGCACCGTTTCTTTTCGGATCCTTTCTGCGGAAGATACGCTTCCAGTTCACCGGCCACTCCCCTCTGAAATCAAACACACACGGATATCCTGAAACCCTGAAACATCTGCTACAACAGTCCCCTGCATACACCTCATATCAGTCTCCAACGCACAATACAACTGACGCTTACCCGGTTTTTCTGCAGCGGGCTGAAACGGTTCTGAGCACCAGATCGGTTTCCACCGCATGGGGATACAAACGGATGGACGCAACCGGCTGCGATCCGGGTTTGAACCTGAAATAAACCGGTCCGGACCGGTCCGAACGGATAAACCGGCTCATCGACTGTACACCGGCAGGAGTTCGGGCCTCCATGCGCAAATAACGGGGATGGTCTGTCGCAAGATCCAGCTTCACGACAACTTCCCCTGAAACCGGCGCAGGTACCGGCACTTCAATCCACCCGGTTTCCCTTTTCCCTTGGATATGTATACGGTTGGTCTGCAGATCCGACTTCACCTGGACCCCCTGGCCAGGCAGCTTCAGGAACCGAATCGTGGCCGGTGTCAGGTTAAAAAGCGTTGTATCTGCCCTGCTGTACCGTTTTGCCAGCGCCGCGTTCCTCAAGTTTGTCTGGACAAGGTCCAATCCCCTAAACAAGGCCCGTTCCACCATGATTTCGATCACATAATCCGGTTGAAACCGGTTTAACAGTTTCTGATACAAGGCATCTGTCACCACCAGACGATGCACATACAAACTGGTTGAAAACCCGGGCGCAAGAAAATGGGCAGCCATCCGGTCCGGATCCATGAAAAAGGAATCGCTGATCACAAGTAAGGTTCCGTCACCGGAACCGGAAAGCGCAAACGGCGCCAGCATCTCCTGATCCGGCTCCGGAATCCCGGACACAGGCTGCCTGACGCTGTTTTCCGCATACGCGTCGGTGCGCGAAACGTGCGGTGCTGATTCCCTTATCCGGCCAGTTAGTGACATCAGGCGTACCAGATCGCCTGAACGATAAGTCGTGTTTACAAAATCAGGCTGCATCTGAGCGGCGGTGCGATCCGGGAAAAAATGGGCGATCAGGGCAGACACGCCAACCCATCCGCCGTAGTGGGTCCAGTGGGTGTCTGTCCGGTAAAAGGTCTTCTCACAGGCATCGGCACGCACCAGCGGGTCTTTCAAATACAGAAAATCCCTGCCAAGTCCCCGGGCTGCGACGGTTTCACGGAGCCGGTCACCGGGCGGTGGCTGTTGGAGATCTGCCGTGTACAGCGGCCATATAGTGACCTTGTCCGGAATCACCGCAAAACCATAACGGGCTCCCTGGCAGTCGGCAAGGGCTTTGCGGTGGGAAATCCGGTCAGCCCAGGCCTGCATGATCATGGATGTATAGAAGGTATCGGCTCCCGGTCGTCCGTGAAGGGTCTCTCCGTAATAGAGGACATCCCCTGCACCCCGTACCACTTTCGGTGAAAGGGGGCTGCGAAACAAAAACCAGCTGATTTCAGCGTAAGCCCGGATCCAGACATCCCGCAAGCCAAAGGTGTCTGCAGCTGCCGTGTCTGCATCGGAGATGATCTGGCGGATACACGCCAGCGACAGCCCGCTGTTTACAGACACCGTCTCATCCGCCTTGCTAGCGGACGTGTCCCCTACGAAAAGGTGACGCAGATATCCGCCTGAAGAGACCCCCATGATCAGGAGTAAAAAAACAAACAAACAGATGCGATGCCGTCCTGTATGCGTCATATCAGAACCTGAAATAGATGAACGGGTTATAGGCGGCCACTGAGAGTTTCATGACCACCAGCAGGCACAGCACCATCATGGCAACCGGCTGGCTCCAACGTACCACGGAAACCGGTGTGAGAGATGCGATCCGCAGGGCAGCAGTGTTAAACGGCAGAACAGAACATGCGGCTGCCAGGATAAAGGCCAGACTGCATTCCGGAGACCATCCGGGCAGGGGCGTCCTCCACCCGAAGCCACCCGTCCCGTTGCCGAACATGACGCCGAGGTATGCCATGGCCTGCCAGGTGTCATCCAGCCTGAAAAACACCCAGAGTACCGTCACTGCAACGAGTACGTACAGCCGCCTGGCGCATAGTGGCACATAAGCCCCCAACTGGGGCGGCATGACGCGTTCCAGCACCAGCAGCAGTCCATGGCAAAGCCCCCAGATGAGAAAATTCCACCCTGCCCCGTGCCATAATCCGCACAGGGAGAACACGATGAACAAATGCACCGCTGTGCGCAGCCGGCCCTTGCGATTTCCGCCCAGGGGGATGTAAAGATAATCCCTGAACCATTCAGAGAGGGTCATATGCCAGCGCCGCCAGAACGACCGGATGGACGATGCCCGGTAGGGTCTGTTGAAATTTTCCGGAAACCGGAATCCGGCCATGCGCCCCAGTCCGATGGCCATGTCCGTATATCCCGAGAAATCAAAGTAGATCTGAAGCGCAAATCCTGCCGCACCCAGCCAGGCGATCAGTGGTGTGAGCGAATCCATCCGCAGGGTAAATATCCCGTCCACGCCCTGGGCCAGGGTATTGGCCACCAGCACTTTCTTTGACAGTCCGACGATAAACCGGCAGGCCCCCGCATAGAGATCTTCTGCCGTTATCCGTCGGCTGTCCAGCTGAGGACGGAGGTACCTGAACCGCAGAATCGGGCCGGCAACCAGCTGAGGAAACAGGGAAAGGAACAGGGCCGTATCTTTCACTGAACCCGGATAGCCGGCATCCCGTTTCCAGACATCCACCAGCAGGGAAAGGGACTGAAACGTGATAAAAGAAATTCCCAGCGGCAGATGCGGACCGCCGTCCGCCAGCCAGGTCCGGGCGAACGCGGCTGCATCCGCGTTACCCGCAGTTGCGGCAATAGAGACGAGAAAAACCGAATATTTAAAAAAAATCAGAACACAGAGGTTGGCGATGATACCGGCGGTGAGCAGCCCGGTGCGGACACCTTCGCGCCTGTCACACCCTTTCATTCCCATCACCGTGAGATGATTGACCCCTATGGATGCAGCCAACAGCAGTGTATAGGCCTGCTCGCCCCAGAAATAGAAAAAAAAGCTGAGGCTGATCAGGATCGCGTTTCGCATCCGGGACGGAACCAGCAGGGTGCCGGACAGGAACACCGGAAGAAAACAAAACAGAAATATGGGAGATGAAAAGACCATAAAAAAAGCGGAAGCGTTTTACCGCTCCCGCGCCATGTGCATACCGGTTACAATCACCTTTTCACGGCAACGCTCAGTGGAATCACATGGATGGCTCTGGAAATCTCCCGGGTGCGGCCCAGTTCCCATTCCATGTCAGCAGATTCCAGATTAAGGGTCTTGCCGATCGCTGCCACCACACCGTTGATATTGATGATGGGATGCCGTTTGAACACGTCCGGCAATCCGTATGTCAGACTGCAGACCAGACACTTTCCCGGACGCTGGCTGAGTTGAAACTCGAATTCCAGCCTGCCGGCGGTTTCACCTTTGAATGCCAGGCTGATGTCGTAAGCACCTTCTTCTGCATCCCCAAAAAGGGCATCAAAAAACTGATCGGCTCTGTCTTTTGGAAAAATCGCGTCAATGACGTCAGCTGAAAAAACCGTCGCATAATCAATGGCGGGCATACGTTTTTATTCCCTGTGAAAAAATAATTATCAAACACGGCATCGCGTCATACATCCGCAGATGCGCCATGCAAGTGATCGGCTTAAAAAATAATGTAGCTGTTCAGATCCGCTTTTTCAGATCCATGGAACCGTAATGATACCATCAAGCGGATCGCTCCGTCAAACAGTAAACACCCCACCCAAAGGATTCGGCCAGCGGGCTGATTTTACCGATCCAGCGCTTGACCTGAGAAGACATCTTTATTACAACGATGCCGCACAACAAAAGAGGGGTGCGTTGTTTCGCCTTTCAGGTACACTGTGTCCCGCAGCGTGTCAACCAGCACTCCCATCTCCTAGGGTTTACGATCATAAGGAACGGTCCATGCGACAAACAGACTTTGATGTGGTGATTATCGGCGGAGGCGTCAGTGGTACGGCCCTTCTGTATGTACTGTCCGAGTTTACGGACATCCCCCGAATCGCCCTGGTCGAAAAATATGACGAACTGGCAACGGTAAACTCGTCCTGTCATCATAACAGCCAGACCCTCCACTTTGGTGATATCGAAACCAACTACAGTGTTGAAAAAGCAAAACGGGTAAAGGCGTCTACCGATCTCGTCCGCCGGTTTCTGCATCTGCATGAAAAAACCGCAGGCAGCCCCAAGCTGTACAGTAAATATGACAAAATGGTTCTGGCCGTGGGAAAAAGGGAAGTCGATATCCTTGAACAGCGATACGAGACCATCCGTGAAATTTTTCCCAAGCTGAAAAAAATCGGGCCTGACAGGCTGAGAGAAATGGAACCCCGGGTCATGGAGGGCCGGGATCCGGCCGAGCCCGTGATTGCCCTGGTCACGGAAGACGGCTATACCGTCGACTTTGGCGCGCTGGCCAGAGCCTTTGCCCGCAGGGCAGAACGCCAGGGTGAACGGACCACGATCATGACCGGAAACCCGGTATCCCGTATCGATAAAACACAATCCGGTTACCGGCTCACAACCCCCGCCGGTGAGCTGACCGCCGCATTTGTCATTGTTGCGGCAGGCGGGCACTCCCTGTACCTGGCCCACCAGCTGGGTTACGGAACAACATTTTCCATCCTCTCCATTGCCGGCAGTTTTTTTGCCGCGCCCAAGCTGCTGAACGGCAAGGTTTACAAACTCCAGGACGCGCGGCTCCCCTTTGCAGCCATTCACGGGGATCCGGATGTCTATGATGCAGATATGACACGGTTCGGACCTACGGCAAAATCCATTCCCCTGCTTGAGCGGTACAACTGGAAATCCATGCCCGAATATTTCCGGATTATCGGTCTGCGGCCCTCGGTGCTGCTGTCCCTGGTCAACATTCTGGGCGACCCGGTTATCATCCGGTATATCCTGAAAAATTTTCTTTATGATATGCCCTATATCGGAAAGCGTCTGTTTCTCAAAGAGGTGCGCCAGATTGTACCCACCCTGACGCTTGACGATCTGAATTACAGTGAACGGACCGGCGGCACACGGCCCCAGGTCATTAACACACTGACCCGGTCCCTGGACCTGGGCGAAGCCAAGATTAAAGGAGATCGGATTATCTTTAACATCACCCCCTCACCAGGGGCGTCCACCTGTCTGGGTAATGCCGAAGCCGATGCCGCAACAATTGCAGACGCGCTCGGATTCACCTTTGACACAACGCGGTTCACCGCAACCCTGGGGTCTGATGCCTGACAAAAAACCGTTTTCAGTCTCCTTTCAGCCGCAGGAGTTGCTGCACCGGGCCAGAGCAAAAAAAGGCTGACCGATTGTCAGTCGGCGTCAACGACAGGAAAGCAGACCGCCGGCCATCAGCCGGCTTCGGCCACCAGAACCGCGCGAACAGGGGCCGGATACCCTTCCACGGTTTTGGTGTTGTCTGCCGGGTCCAGAAAATCGTCAAGGGATTCAGTCTGAATCCAGTCGGTTTTCCGTTGCTCCCGGGCAGTGGTCGGGGTCACGTCCACACAGCGGACACGGGTGAACCCGGCCCGTTTCAGCCAGTTGGTCAGGCAGGATACCGTGGGCAGAAAATAGATGTTGCGCATTTTGGCATACCGGTCTGCCGGAAACAGGGCGATTTCCGAGTTGCCTTCAACGATCAGCGTTTCGAGTACCAGTTCCCCGTTTTTCCGGAGCTGGACCTGCATCTGTTTCAGCGTATCCACAGGGGACCGCCGGTGATAGAGGATGCCCATACAGAAAATCGTATCAAAATAGCCGGTGAGCACCGGAAAGGCTTCAAGGGTGACCGGAAGGGTTACGATCCGTTCGACCTGCGCAAACCGCTGAAGCACAAGATACTGATGGTAAAAGGGCATGGACGGCTCAATCCCGATGCTGATAAACGGCTTTTCCGCAGCCATACGAAACAGGTAATATCCGTTGCTGCTTCCGATATCGAGGATTTTTCTGCCCTGAAGCGACCGGAGATGCGGCCGGACGCGCTCCCATTTTAGATCGGATCGCCATTCACTGTCGATATCAATGCCAAACAGCGAAAACGGCCCTTTTCTCCAGGGCATGAGTGCGTGGAGAAAATCGTTCAGGTTCCGGTATTGAGCATCTGTCAGCTCGTCTTTTGTTCCGATCCGGACCACCGGTTCCGTTAAAACCCGGTGCCGGGTAGCCCTATCGAAAAGCGCCTGCATCCCCGTTTGAAACACCCGGCCATTGGTATCCGGTGCTGCCAGTTTTTTCTTCAGGTCGTCGATGAGTCGGGTCAGTTCATGATAAAAGGGGTGCAGGCCGAGCTGGCCGCTTTTTTTTACCAGTATATCCATCTCATTGAGTATCATCTCTAACCCGCAGGTATCAGCCGATCTTTCTGCAGATCAGCGACATGAAGTTAAACCATTTATACCAGATATCAACGGCACCAAATCCCGCCTCAGAAAGCCGTTTGATATGGACAGCAGGGGATTCGGGAATCAGGATGTCTTCGAGGGCTTCACGTTTCTGGCTGATTTCCAGTTCAGAATACCCGTTATCCGCTTTAAACCGGTAGTAGGTGTCTACCTGGTGCTTTGCAATTTCTGAATCCGGATGGGTGGTTTTTTCAGAAAACAAGAGAATCCCTCCGGGCCGGAGCCCGCCGGCAACGGTCTGTAAAATCTCGGCCCGTATCTCAATGGGGACAAACTGCAGGGTAAAATTCAGGACCACCACCGACGCATTTCTGACCGTCAGATGCTCGAGGGCCGAGCAGACAAAGGAAAACCTTTCATCTGCGGTATGCGTGCATAAACGACTGCGGCAGCAGATCATCATGGGAAGGGAGCTATCAACCGATATCAGGTGAAATGCATGATCCCCCATCTGCCGGGTAAATGCCGCACCGAAATTGCCGGTTGAGCATCCCAGATCGTATATCAGGGAGTCATCCGTATAGAACCGGGCTGCCATCTCCGCCTGACGGGACAGGATTTCCTGATACCCGGGCACAGAGCGCAGGATCATATCATCAAACACGTCAACGACTTCCGCATTGAAGGTAAACGGTGTCATGGGGGTTCTGGGGACGGCGTAAATATCATCCCGTTTCATCCTGTGCTCCTCTGCTGAATCCACGATTGACCTTCCGCAGGTGCGATACATGATCCAAAAGGCTCCGTCAATTTTTTTTCAGCGTCATCCGGACATACGCCCTGCAATTATCCGATTTTTTATAGAGTTACGAATTGACTCCACCGTATGAATGGTGATATCAAAAAAACATTTACGTGACACCGTCAGATCCCGTAACAATCCTAAGGCGGAACAAAGCGCATAAAATGGCAATACTGGAATCGACACAATTTGGGAAATATCTGCTCCTTGATCGGATCGGCATGGGCGGAATGGCAGAGCTGCATCGCGCCAAGATGCTGGGTGAAGCCGGGTTTGAAAAGCTGGTTGCCGTCAAGAAGCTGCTGCCGAGTAGCGCCAGCGAATCGGAAGTAGTCGAAGCCTTTATCCATGAAGCAAAGCTCGCCGCACTCCTGCATCATCAGAACATTGTCCAGATATATGATTTCGGTCATATCGGAAACGCCTATTTTCTCTCCATGGAGTATCTGTTCGGAAAAGACCTGCAGACGCTCATCAAGACCGCACGGAGCCAGCGAATCACCATTTCAAAGGAACTGGCTCTGTTCATCGTCGCACGGATCTGTGAAGGACTCGACTACGCACACAATATGAAAGCCCATGACGGCACGCCCCTGCATATCATTCACAGAGACATCAGTCCGCCGAATATTTTTATTACCTACGACGGTCAGGTAAAAATCATCGATTTCGGCATTGCCAAAGCTGCCAGTAAAAAAGTGTCGACCCAGGACGGCCTGATCAAGGGAAAAGTGCATTATATGTCCCCGGAACAGGCCCAGGGGCTTGAAATGGATCATCGCTCCGATATTTTTTCCGTGGGCGTCGTGCTCTATGAGTTGATCACCGGTGCCCGCATGTTTCCCGGTGACACGTTAACAGCATTAAAAAAGGTGCAGGCCCTTGATTATGAGCCCCCGGCACGGCGTATTGAAGGCATCACACCGGAACTTCAGCAGGTATTTGACACGGTGTTTGTCATGGATCCGGACAAACGATACCAGTCATCTGGTGAAATGTACACGGGTATTGAGCACTGTATGCAGCAATTCGGTTATCACCCCACAGCCCGGATGTTGTCCGGTTTCATGAAAGCGCTTTTCAACTCCCAGATTGCATCGGAAAAACAAACCCTTTCCCGCATCATGAAAATCGAGCCAGGCGAGTCAGTGACCATTGATTCCGAAACCGGAAGCAATGATGCTAAAAAACCGGAGACCGCCAGGGGTTTTAAATACCGGTCGATTGCCATCCCCCTGCTTATTCTGGGTGCCCTTGTCACCGCTCTTTTCACCGGCAGCTTCATAAACAGCCTGTTCAAGTCCTCAGGCGCCCCTCACCCGATTCAGAACGTGCAGGAGCCGAAGTCTGTGGTATCAGCCACTGCTGAAAAAACAGAAGCCGGCATGCGTATCCAGGTTCCAAATCTGAATAAGGCGGAACAGGAGCGCCTTTTTTCAAACCTGTCCACAGCCAAAAAATCACTGAAAAAAAAAGATTACGCGACAGCCGTCAGCCGATTCAGGGCCATATGGGAGGTATCACCCGATTTCAGGGACAATATTTCCATCGACTATGCCAATGCCCTGATCGGGCAGGCCGGCAGCGTTTCCACCCAAGATCCGGACCAGGCCGAAGCCTTGCTGCTGTCAGCCATTGACATGCATCCCGGCAGTATTGATGCCCTGTTTACCCTTGCCACGCTTCGACTCAGAAACAAACGGTATCCAGAGGCCATTCAGGCATACCGAAAAGTCCTCCTGTTGGATGAGTCCCATCATAAAGCCTATTTCAACCTGGGTTTTCTTTATATGATGGTAGATGATCTTGAAAAATCAGAGACCATGTACACGGCTGCACTTGAGATGGCTCCGGATTATCAGGATGAAATACTGGTAAACCTTGCCATTGTCCTCTATAAACAAGGGAAACGAGACGCGTGCCTGGAGCGGCTGAATGAGGCCGTTAAAATCAACCCTGAAAACAACCCGGCCCGTCAGATGCTAACCCGTTTAAACTCAGAGAGTTGATATGACCCCCTTACGCCCTTTTCTGATGTGCGCATTGTTTATCACCCTGCTCCTTCTCTGCTGCTCCGGCTGTATCAGCAGCCAGCAAGCGTCTTCGGCGCCGGATCTGAGTCAGAAGGCAGTTGCAGCCCACCCGACTGAAACGCCGCCGGAACGTATCGACACCCGGCCGGACACGGAACGCCCCCCGGAGCCAGAGCCGGATCCGGCTCCGTTTTTCCATACCATTGCCTGGCCGGGTGAAACCCTGTCCGTCATCTCCGGTTGGTATACCGGCAAACTGGGATCGTGGACAGCGCTTGTGAGCGCCAATCCAGAGATTAACCCCAAACGCCTGAGAATCGGAGACAGAATTCGGATTCCGCGGGAAATTCTCTACAGAGACCGCCCCATGCCAAAGTCCTATCTTGAGCGATTTATCTCTGCCGACCCCAAGGCATTGTCTCCTGAACCGGCAGATACCCCATTGGCTGAATCAGCTCCGGATCCATCTGAAGCCCCCGCACAGGCGGCGACGCCACAGGAAACCGATCCCTCCCCGGAAGCACCGGCGGAACCATCAGCAGATCAAAACGCTCCTGAAAAAGGGCTTGAGATGATGCCGTTCGGACCCAAAGATTGATCGTTTCAAACGCATTTTGCAGTTTTTATCTGTAAAAAGAGCGTTGCCATGTGTATCTGCCGAATTCGCTGCTGATGGTGAAAAAGAAGGCGGTTCGGCGGGATCGGGTTTTCTACAAGCTGTCCGCATACAGTTCCACAACATGTTTCACAGCGATTTTCGCACCTTTCTGGGAGAGCATGTCCGTGATCTGCATCATACAGGCCGGGCAGCCGGTGGAGACTACCGCCGCCCCGGTGGATACAATCTGATCCGCTTTTTGTAATCCAATCTGTTTTGAAATATCATACTGCTGAAGAGTGAAACTGCCGCCGCTTCCGCAGCAGGTATCCGGCACCGCCATTTCGACAAGTGAAAGCGTTGGTATGGCCTGAATCAGTTTTCGCGGCTGTACAGCGACACCCAGTGATTTTTTCAGATGACACGGATCATGCCAGGTTACCTTTAGGGGATTTACTGCGGTGTTTTGGGGTGCCCCGACATTCAGATAGTCAACCAGAAACTGGCTGATATCCATCACTTTTTCCGACAGCGCGCGAATCTGTTTCTGCGCGTCTGCCGAAAATCCGTCTGCAAGGGATACCCATAGGTTTTTCAACGTGGCCGTGCAGGTGGCACAGGGTGTCACCAGTACATCAAAGGTATCTGCCGGAAACCTTTCAAGATTATAACGGACCAGCTGATCAAAGGTTTTCCGGTCACCTGCGGCCAGTGCAGGGATGCCGCAGCAGGCCGGATGACCGGGCAGGATGATACCGGTCTGATAATGGGTTAGAATCTTCAGAAGATCCGTACCGATTTTAGGGTAGACCTTGTCGACTACGCATCCGGGGAAAACCGCCACACGGGGTGCGCCGCGCTTACCCTTTTTGTTCAGGTTACTGAATCGGCTGGACAGAAACCGGTCTGCCAGGGGCACCAGGTGCCGGCCTCCGAGAAAGGGGCGTGCAACTGCACTGCAGGAGGTGCCGTGAAACGTCGATGCTGTTTTCAGAAACGGGCTCTGCAGTCTAACACCAATACCGAGCAATGCGGAAAAGAGTCTGGGCCGGGACAGACTGCCGCGGAAAACAGCCCGTTTAAGGGGGGAAAAGCCCTCGTAAGCCGTGAGTATGGTTCGGGCTTTCAGAAAAATGTCCATCACCTTAACACCGCTGGGACAACTGGCCTCGCAGGTGCCGCAGAGCAGACAGGTATCCAGACGCGCCTTTACACCGCCCGCATCTGTTAGCATCTGGTGCGCCAGACCTTCTAACAAGGCGATCTTTCCGCGGGTCACATCCCCTTCCATCCGCGTCGTGCTGAACACGGGGCAAACGCTCTGGCACCTGCCGCACCGCGTGCAGGTGGCCAGAAGCGCATCGAGCTCAGACAGCAGGGTCTGAAGTTGTTTAACCCCCATCCATGGTACCCCCACCTATCCCAGCATATTGACACATCATCCTCAACTTCTGCAGAAGGATCGACCCCCTTGATCAGAATCAATTTTTCCAACCACTGTCAGCCCTGATTTATAGAAATCTTCACCCGTGCATATCGTAAAAATATACATGGCACAAGATCGACGCCAGATAAACCTGCTTAACGACGGTTATAAGCGTTTCAGGGTGATCGCAGCCGGAGGATTTCGTTGCATTCCCATACAAGTATGCTATTCTCGTCACAACTCATTCAAAAGATAGAGGTTTGAGACTGCCGCACCAACATTTTTAATCATATGGGGGCGCACATGAAAATCACATTTCCCCAAATGCAGCTCACCTTTGAACACGGGGCGATTCATCCTTTAACTGAAAAACCAGCGCCTGATTCAGGACTCGGTAACCCCTCGCCGGCGGATGAATCATGGTGGACCCTGGATGAAGCGGTGGGTACGGGAACGTGGGGAAGAATTGCGCTCCGCCCGGGATTTGATCTTTTTATCAGTGATTTTTGTGTTAAAGAATCGTGTGTCTACCATGTAAACAGTGCGCAGCCAGGATTTGGCTTTGGTTTCTGGCTTTCTGGAGAAACCGTGGGCTCCGGGGAGCATCTGCCAAGACAACGGTATAACAACCAGGGAACAGCCCCCCTGTTATTCAGCCCCCATGAACAATCCGGCCTGATACGTGAAGAAAAAAATTCCCATCGACGCTCCATTGTTTTGGCCATCGAACCAGGTCTCCTTCATTTCCTGCTCAGAGGCATACTTGACGACCTGCCCAGGAATTACAGAATCTTTCTGGACGGCTTGAATCCAGGCATATTTGGCATGAATAGCAGGATGACCGCTGCCATGTACCGGATTATTGAGGATCTGTATCACTGCCCGCTTAAGGGGCCCACCCGCCGACTTTTTCTGGAGAGCAAAGCCTTAGAGCTCATGGCGCTTCGGCTGGATCAGGCGATGACCCTGGAAAAGCGAAAACAACAACCAAATGAACTCTGCCCCGAGGATGTTGAAAAAATCCGTTTTGCTGCCAAACAGCTTTGTGCGGATCTGGTAAATCCGCCCTCCTTGTTTGAATTATCAGCAGCAGCGGGGATGTCCCATGCAAAACTTACCTCGGGTTTCAAACAGGTCTTTACCGCGACGCCGTTCGAATACCTCAGACAAATGCGCCTGAATCAGGCGAAATTTCTCCTGGAAACCCAATGGTTGAATGTGACAGAATCAGCCTATGCTGTTGGGTATAATTCCTTGTCTTCCTTTGCCCGCGCCTTCCGCCTGCAATATGGATATAATCCCCATGAATGTGTGGGAAAAAAGAGAGGTTCCTGAGGCTGTTTTCAGAATTTTCCGTTTTAATCCCGGATTCAAAAAAAATAATTTCGGATTAGCGCCGTTTTTTCTCTTGTCGTATCGTTGACCTCGGCCAAGGCAGATCGTTAAGCAAATGTGCCTGATGGAACCCTAGGGTGGGAGAGGATATGAAAAAAGAGATGAACGGACAACGTGGCAGCTATTTCACCGGAACATTTTTACCCTGTCTTATTTGTATCATGCTCGGTGTCTGTTGCGCAGAGACGGATGCCACTGCTGCAGAAAAAGCGCCTGAAAAAGAAGCTGTCGTTTTGGGGAATGTTATCGTAACAGCACGAAAAGTTGAAGAAAACGTTCAGGATGTACCCGCATCTATCTCGGTGTTTCGTGATACTGAAATGGAAAATGCCGGTATTGATACGATTCTGGATATCACCCGGATGTCACCCAATGTAATCCTGCGTAAAAACGGTGCGTCACGAATTATCCAGATGCGGGGGATTTCCATCAATGAAGGTTCCATGTCCGGCCCCACAGGCTTTTATGTGGATGATGTCCCCAGAACCAGCCACTTTCTGAACGATCTGACATTGTACGACGTGGAACGGGTGGAAGTGCTCAAAGGCCCGCAAGGAACCTTGTACGGGAAGAACAGTCTTTCCGGGGTCATCAATGTGGTTACCCGGCAACCCGGCAATACCATCGACAGCAGGGTCACGGCCGGATACAACGTTTATGACACCGATCATGGCAAGGCGCCGGGCTTTCGCCTCTCAGCAAACCTAAGCGGCCCGGTGGTCGCGGACAAATTGGCGCTTGGCATCGCCGGTCATCTTGAGAATACGGATGGATACGTTGAAAACTGCTTTAATCAGGATGACGCGGCCTTAAAAGAGGACCGCAAAAATCTCCGGACAACCGTACGCTGGACCCCCCATGACAACCTGGATGTCAGTTTTTTTGCAGACCTTATGGACGCCGACAACGGGGGCGCCATCTACCGTTTTTCCAGCGGTCCTGCTGCCACGCACCGCCATCAGGTGAACTGGGATGGGAAATATAGCTGGGATGAAGAAAGCAACAGCCAGACCCTGCGGGTGAAATACCAGGGGAATGGATTCAACCTGTTGTCCTTGACCGCCAGAACCCATGAAGCGTTAACAACTTGGACAGACTTTGATTATACCCCTGCCCCGGTCTTTGGCAGCGGGTCCATGATCCATGAGATGGACGTCTTCAGTCAGGAGTTTCGCCTCTCTTCAGCAGACGACAGTGCTGTTGCCTGGCTGGTCGGCTTCTCCGGCTTTACCGAGGACCTTAATTTCCAAATTAGCGTGGATGCCTTTGGTATGGACCGCGATACGACAATTGAGCGTGTCGGTTACGCCCTGTTCGGCCAAGGCACCTATACATTTTGGGATACGCTGCACCTCACCGCAGGCATTCGATACGATTATCTTGACCTGGAAGGCGAACAGGTACACATGGACATGGGCATGACAGGCCCGTTTCAGGACAGGTATCAGGGAGAGGCAGACGGCGGAGAAGTGCTGCCCAAATTTTCCATCAGCTATGATATCAACAACACGATCATGGCATATACCACCGTATCCAGAGGCTATCTTGAAGGCGGTATCAATCATGTTTTTGCCAGCGACAATGACAATTTTGTCTTTCTCCCCGAATTTGCCTGGAACTATGAAATCGGTGTCAAAAGCATGTGGGTTGACAATAGGTTGAAATTTAACCTGAGTGCCTTTTATGTGGATATGAAAGACAAACAGGTGGTCCAGTGGCTGACGCCCATGGTACGAGCCATAGAGAATGCAGCTGACGCCCATTCACAGGGGGTTGAGGTGGAAATGCGCATGCGGCTCTTTCAGGGGATGGTCTTATTTGCCGGATACGGCTATACCGAGTCTGAGTTCGACCACTATATGGCCAGCCAGACAGACAGTACCGTTGACTATAGCGGCAATTCTCTGACAGATGTGCCCAAGCAGACCTATCATGTGGGTGCCCAGTACCACCATCCATCCGGTTTTTTCAGCCGTGTTGACCTGATGGCTGCCGATGCATTTTATATGGATGTCGCCAATACCACCAAAGGCGGAGACTATCGGCTCCTGAACCTGAGGCTCGGGTACCAGGGGGAACGGTTCGATGCCATCGTATGGGGTGAAAATCTTACCGATGACACCTATGTTACCAGACGCTGGCCTTATGGGCCCGGCATAGTGCTTCAAGAAGACGGGCTGCCCCGCAGGATGGGCGTCACCCTGACATATCGGTTCTAGACGCTAACAAACGGAGGATATGTCGATGACACCTTTTACCGCCCCGGCAACGCATTTTGGGCCCCTTTACGGCATGATTGATGATTGTTTTCAGGCGCCGTTACTGATCACGGCCATTAACCTGGGGGTCTTTGACAAAACAAAAGTCCCGCTTTCGGTCAGCGATATCGTGGCTCAGACGGGATGGCACCCTGAAAACACCGGCCTTTTTCTCAATGCTCTTGTTGCCTCAGGCTTGCTGGAAAAACAAGACAAAAAGTTTTGTAATACCCTGCTGTCAAAGACGTTTCTTGTTAAATCCGCACCAACGTATCTGGGTGATTTCCTGGTACACGCCTTTTCCATGAGCCTTCATGATCCCCAAACCCTTGGTGAGTTGATCCGGCAGGGGCCGCCGAACATGCCGGATCTGCCAGAAAATCAGGGAGAGGCGATCGAGGCCCAGGCAGAAGCATTCATTCAGATGCAGGCCCGCATGGAGCTGTCAGGGTTTACCAGTCTGGCCGCATCCATTGTATCTGATCTGCCCGAGTTCCCTCGCATGAAAAAGATGCTGGACCTTGGGGGCGGGCCCGGCCTGAACTGCATGGCAATTGTCAGCGCCCATCCCTCACTGAAAGGAACGGTGTTTGATTTTCCTGCCGTGACACGGCAGACCCATCGGTTTATAGAGGCGTATGGGATGGTGGATCGGATTTCCACCTTGTCCGGGGATTTCACAAAGGATGATCTGGGCTGCGGATACGATCTGATCCTGGCCTCAGGGACCTTGAATTTTTCCAAGGCGTTCCTGGAGCCGGTGATGGCAAAGATCTACAACGCCCTGGCGCCCGGTGGTATTTGCGTCAGCCTTCATGATCCGCTTAACCCGGATGGTACCGGTCCAGCTGGTTCCGTACGGCGCTATCTGCCCATGGCCCTTCTTGGAAACGATTATTATCTGGAAACAGACAGCATCCCCCAGGCGATGTTCCGGGCAGGATTTCAATCGGTTGTTTCCCGAAGGGGTGAAACCCCCATGGGGCCCGGACAGCTTGATATTGGACGGGCTTCTGACAAGCTCAGGTCAAATTCCTCTGGTGCACTTTTGAACGTTTCAAGGGCTTCAACCGGCGAAACAAAGGCTTCTACCTGGTAACCAAACCCCTTGAGCATTTTTTGCCGAGCATTTATTCATCATCCACCACCAGAATCCGTTTTTGTTATTCCAGCCTTATTGAGCATACCTCCAATTTTAAGCCGGAAAAAGTACGCGTTGATTCGCCCATGCTTTTCATCTTCAACCGTTTGATTTTCAAGAGAGCATGCGGTATCACTTATTTGACAATTCTCCTTTTTTTGGCTTGTTTTAGGTCGCACATAACAGATCAAAATAGAAGATTTTTTCAATTAATGTTTTAATTTCAAACAATTATAACTTAATTACTGGGTCAAATTAACTCCGAAAATTGAGTTTAAAACTGGTGAGCATTAAATCGGCGTTAAAATCAAGAGTGATAGCAACCGTCCTGACTTTTAAACGAGGGATCAACGATCCGGTTCTGATAGCGCTATGCGTCTTTCTGTTTTCCTGCCGTCTTTTTTTTCAGCAAGCGCCAGTCATGAAAAAACGGTTTTCGTTTTTTTTTCCGGCGCGGCGCAAAAACAATCCAGCAACCGGTGACGGTGAGAAAAATAAACAGAAAATCAAAAGGGACAAGCCGTACTGCCTTGGCCACAACAGGGTGTGCCCATCCCAGCATGCCTTTTTCAGTAACAAAACGGTTGGAATCAAAACCGTATTGCAAAATCCTGCCAGTTTTTGCGTCCAGATACCACACTAGAAACTGCGTTCTGTTTGCAAACCGATACACCCCTTTTTTCGGCAGGTATGTCATTTCGTCCAGCGCTGCTGTCGAGGTAATTCCCTTTGGCTGCTGCGCCATGAATATCTTCAAGGCTTGTTGCAGGGAAATGGGGGCAGTAGCGTCCTGTTCAAGGGCTGGTGGTGTATCATCAAGGGTCGGCAATCCCGGGTTGAATATGAAGGGTAGGGCGATCATCTCCACCATCCAGATCATGGCCAGAATGGCGACATAAAGCCCCACCCACTGATGATACTTTCGTGACCATCGTAACAGACGGTTTGCCATCATGGGTTCTCCGATTTTGTTACCTAAAACCGATAGGTCAACTGCAAACCGATTTCTCCGGGTTCACTGTAGACAACATAGAATCCCCTGGCATCGAGCGGACTGTCATAGGTCTCATCAAAAATGTTCCTGCCATAGAGATAAATATCAAATGTTTCGGTTTCATAACCTATTTTCGTATTGACGAGCTGATAGGCATCCCGTGCATACAGATTGGTTTTATCCGCAAACATTTTTCCATAGCCGATCATATCAACCCTGGCGAAAAAACCCGTTAAACGACGATACTGCAGGCCGAGATGAAATGAATAATCTGGGCTGAAGGGTTTTTTGTTTCCGTTGTAGTTTTCCTGTGCATCACTGTAATCTTCAAATGTGATATCCGTATACCCAACGCCGAGATGACAGGACAGCGTATCCGATATCCTGGCAGTGGATTCAATTTCCACACCTTTGGATATCGCCTTTGCCGCATTGGTATTCCACTGGACATTAAGATCGATTCTTTCAGGAATTTGCAAATCTCTGATATCCATGTAAAAGACAGCACCATTAAGCGCGACCCGTTTGTCCAGAAACAGGCTTTTCATACCCGCTTCATAGGACCATAAGGTCTCTGGGTCATAACTGAAGTATTCTGGATCCTGGGCCAATTCGTTGAATCCGCCGGAACGAAATCCCTGGGAAACCGTCAGATAGGTCATCACGTCCGGAACGACACGGTATTCCAGGGATAGTTTCGGAGAAATATTCTGCCAGGAATCCTCCAGTTTTCCAGCTCTCATATTACCCGTCAGGGCCATTTCCTGCTTTTCGTATCGCAGGCCGGCAACCATCTTGAAACGGTCCGTCAGTGCGTAGCCGGCTTGTCCAAAAATTGCAAAGGCATCTTCTGATAATTTTGTGAGAGAAGCGCCTGCCATTTGAGGCCGCATTGACGAGACCACAAAATTTCTTTTTATTTCGTCGGTGTCATAATAGGCGCCAATAATCCAGCTGAACGTATCTGTAGCCGCATCCAGGCGAAGTTCCTGTGATATTTTTTCATAGCTGCTATCCTGAGTCCCATGGGCAAGATGAAGGGGCGAAAAATCGTTGTCAGAGGTTCCTTCAAAATCAGAATTTCTTCTGGAAGTGATCGAGGTGAACGTCAGGGTATTGTTGAGCGAATACGCAACCGTGAGAGATTGCGTATCTATCGTCATCTCTTGGGAACCTTTGAGATCTGAAGCAATTTGACGATACCCGGGTTGGGGGATACGAAAAAGCGTTGCGCCGTTTTTGGAAAGGTTCATTTTATATCCGTCGATTTTTTCGGATAAAAGAGCGGCCAGCAGTGTTATATCAAGTTGATCACTGGGGTTCCAGCGCAGTTTGGCCCGGCCGTATGAAGTATCCTTTTCATGCCCTGTACCACCAGCGGTTGCATACCCGGTAAAGCCATCTTTATGCGTGTACAGGCCTGCAAGTCCCACAAAGAGCTTGTCAGCCACGACCGGTCCTGAAAGGCTGAACTGCCCGCCGCCAGCCAATTTGTCTCCTGATTCAGCAGACAGAAGACTGCCGCCTTCCACTGCCACCTTTCCCCTGAATTGGTTATCGGGTTTTTGGGTGATAATATTAATGGCACCGGTTTCCGTATTCTTACCGTATAAGGTTCCCTGGGGGCCGCGCAAAATCTCGATACGTTCAATATCAAGGAGTGCCGTTGTATACCCAAAGGCACCCAGCGCAGGGACACCGTCAATATACATGCCCATGGATGTGGTAAACCAGGAAAAGGACGGTGCTGAAAGTCCCCGGCTTGTGATATTGTTAAAGCCGCCCATCCCCCAGTCAAATGTGGAGACATTGGGTACAAAATCGACGATGTTCGATAGGGATGCAATTTGTTTGTCTTCCAAGTCCATCTGGCGCAGCACTGTAATGCTGAAAGGGATATCCTGACTATTTTCTTCCTGTTTATTGGCAGAGACGATGATGGTATCAAGCGCAATTGCCTCGCGTGCACGTTCTGTTTGGACATCCTTTTTCTTGGAAACCGTATCAGAGGATCCTTGTTTTGCCATTGAAGATGTTGCAAAAATAAAAAAAGACACCACTAGCACGGTGAATCTGACCGCTGTAGACAGTTTCTTTTCTCTCATTTAACCGTCTCCTTTTTTAACAATGAATGGAATGGATCATTCGCAGCACTGTTCTGGGAAAATAGTACCTGGGCCGCTTTTTCAAAGGGGGAAACAAATTGCTTTACAACCAAACACTGCGTACTTATAAAAAGGAAGAAGACCCCGTCTCAACCCCGAGTGGGAAATCTTCAACCCCAACCGGGAAAATCTTGTAGCTTGCTGAAGTAAAAGGAAAATATTATAAAAAGATGAATGACGCTTTTGCGTATTATGAAAAAGAGGGCATGCGGCTTGGTTTTTTGGGGTGTGAAGACCCTGCTCCGTCCCCTTTTCTTCGTGAAACACGCTTTGAAGTGAACCCGGAGAAGGGAATGGGATGGGGCAAGATGCTCCAGATTAACAGTGGGCTCTATGTGGGGCTGTCTAATTTTCAACTAAAAGGGCGTCCAGAAACCTTTCATTACCGGTTAATGGCTCCCACGCAGTTCAATATCCTGCTTTCCGGGCATTTTGATTTACAGCTTCCGGGGGCGTCACGGCAGACCCTCGGCCCCGGTGCGGTCTGGTTTGGTCATAGCCACCAGGAAGAAATGGTGTACAGTCAGTTCCATGACGATACCATCCGCGGGGTTTCCATTGGCCTGCCTGCGCAGTTTGTTGAAACCTGGCTGGGGAATTCCGGAGACGAGACAACGCGGGGATTGGAACGGCTGATTTTCGGTAAATCAGGTGCCAGCACCGCAAAACGCCACAACTTTTCGCCTTTGGCAGAAGGCATGCTTTCGTCAGCCAGCCTGATGCAAACCGCCAGAAAACTGATTCAGGCAGAACATCAGACCCTTTTCGGAAAACTCCATTTTGAATCCCTGGCCCTGGAGCTGTTGGCACAGCTGTTGACGCTGGAAACGGGTCAGAAAACTGCCCCGGCAGACGGGTCCTGTAAGCATAAACAAGCCGTTGAGATGGCCGTGGATATTTTGCGTCAGGAATGGGCCTGTCCACCCACCACCTCCTCTCTGGCAAGGCGGGTGGGGACCAACGCGTGCTATCTGAAAAAGGGCTTTCGCAGCCAGACCGGAAGGTCTATTGGCCAGTATATCCGTGAACTGCGGATGGGCCGGGCCTTGGAACTGCTGGCCACAGACAGATACTCAATTCTTGAAATTGCCCATGCTGTGGGCTATTCCAATCCAAGCCAATTCAGTGCCGCGTTCAAGCGGTTTTACGGCAAGACCCCTTCCTTTTATCTCGCTGAAGTGCCATGAGTGCCCCTTTTTATCCAGTCTGTATTCTCAGAAGGGATGAAACGGTGAAACGGCTTATCGCTTACGTCCTTACCCTCTGAAATCTTGATGCAAATCGCCCCATCCCTTCTGAGATCGCTTCAGCATCAGCCCCCACCTATTCGTAGAGCTTGATGCTTTCACCCCGGCGCGGAACCATGGCGGAGAACCCCCTGGCCTTCAGGTGCTCGGCAAACTGAAGGGACTGGTCTTCTTCACCGTGAACCACGGCAATGCGTTTGATCCTGAGGTTTCCCTCCTTGAGAAAACGGGTCATTTCTTCCTGGTCCGCATGTGCGCTGAAGCCGGAGAGTTTGACCACCCGGGCATTCAACGGGTAGTACTTACCTAAGATTTTCAGCTCGGGCGGCGCACCGCTGCGACCGGACTGCGCGTATGCCAGGCCCTGATCCAGGATGCGCCGGCCCAGGGTATGCTGGGCCATGTACCCGACAAGCAGAATCGTGTTTTTGGGATTGTGAATCTTCCAGCGCAGGTGGTGAAGGATGCGACCGGCTTCACACATTCCGGAAGAGGAAATCACGATGTGGGGCCGGGTTTCCCGCATAATATTCATGGAGTCTTCGACGCTTTCAGTATACTGGATCTCCTTGAACGAGAACGGATTCTTTCCCTGTTCGAGAAAGGTTTTGTGGGTTTCCCGATCATAGACCTCCGGGTGCTCACCATAGACCTTGGTGAGTTTTGCGCCCAGGGGCGTGTCCACATAAACCGGCACCCGGGGAACATCGCCGGCCGCATAGAGTTCGTGAAGCACGTAAATCACATCCTGGGTCCGGCCATAGGCAAAGGCTGGAATCAGAACCGACCCGCCCTTGCTGACTGTTTCGGTGACCACGTTTTTCAGGCGCGCTTTCAAATCATCCACGGTTTCATGATTCCGGCCGCCGTAGGTGCTTTCCATGATCATGAGATCGATATCCCGGGCATCTTCCGGAAACTGGAGGGTGGGGTTTTTCAGGATGGGCCGGTCAAAGCGGCCGATGTCTCCGGTGTAGCACACATTACACTGCCGGCCTTTTTCACGGAACTGAATCAGGCACATGGCAGACCCCAGAATATGACCGGCATCAAAAAAGGTCACGGTCATGCTTTTCCCGATGGTCACGGGCTCACCGTAGGGATACCCGTCAAAAAAGGTTAACGCCTTTTGGGCCTCATCCTGAGTGTAGAGGGGTTCTGCTGTTTGCAGATGGTGTTCTTTGAGCAGCTGCCCGATGACGATTTTATCCAGCGCATGCCGGTTTTTTTTCAGCAGTTTCTTGATGTCACTTTTTTCCCGATGGGTGATTCCCTGTTTTGCGCTTTCCGTGAGCTTGTACAAATGGCTGCGCAAGGTTTTGTAATTGAGGTAATCGGCATCCGACTCCTGAATGTGGGCGGAATCCATGAGCAGATACCGGCAGGCATCCATGGTGGTGCGGGTGGTGATCACCCGGCCGGTGAAACCGTCCCGGGTGAGCAGGGGGATACGGCCGGAATGATCGATATGGGCATGGGACAGCACCATGTTGGTCACCACCCGGGGATCGATGGGAAAGGTGTTGTTTTTCAGATGGCATTCCTTCTGTCGTCCCTGAAACAGGCCGCAGTCCAGCAATATGTTGTTTTTATTAGCGGAAAAGAGATGCATGGATCCGGTGACTTCTCTGACAGCTCCGTAAAATGTAACGATCATGAGGCGTTCCTTGGTACGGGTTGTAAGGCAACAGGTACCGTATGTATCCGGTACCGACGGTTGTATAAACAGTGTAGCCGGGAAATGGCGACGTGGGCAAGAAAAGAAAGCGTTTCTTTAGCCGCTTGTCAGCTTTCATAAGACTTCAAGGCGTCTTCCATGCGCTGTATGGCGTCTCTTTCCGCATTGGCTTCCTGAATGATCTGCCAGCGGCAGGTCATGGAAGACGGGACGATCTGATAGGCGGTGTCCATGGTTTCGATTGAACGTTTGAGACAGGTGCTGCAGAGACCGCCGGACCGTTCTTTCTGTTTACGGAATGCGGTGTACGGCCTTTGCTTCCAGATTGCCTGAAAATGTTTCGCCTGGATCGTTCCCCAGCGGATGTGCTTGTTTGGCACCGAACGGCCATGGGCAAAGCGAGGCACCGGTCCGGTGACGGGCAGGGTTGCCATGACACAGGGTGCCACGGTGCCGTCAGCGCCGATCACTGCGGATTTTTCGATGTTTTCCGCACAGTGGTTAAAGAGCATGAACGGGGATACCAGATGAAACCGCAGCACATCTTGCAGACCGTTACTGGCGCGCAGGGTATAGAGCCGTCGTTTTAGATCATCCCAGTCTTCGAGGGTGTCTGCCAGACAGGCTTCTTTCTGAAGTTCCGGGCGCGCCACAAGAGACAGGGAGCTGAGCACCACCTGATCCACATTCAGCTGCTGCCAGAAGGCCGGATAGGCTTCTATAAGGGGCAGGCTGGAGCGCAGCAGCATCTGGGCGATATGGATGTGAGGAAACGCGGTGTGCCTAGCTGCTTTGCGTTTCTGAAAGGTGTCGATACAGTGGATGACCTGTTTTAAAGCGGTACCCTGGCGAATGGCGTCGTTTTCTTCGCTGCTGCAGCCGGCAATGGAAAAGGCAATCATGTCAAGGCCCATATCCACCAGTGCTTCAATGGTGTCGTCATCGAGCAGCATGCCGCTGGTGGTGGTGCCGACCCTGAATCCTTTTGACTTCAGGGTGTGGATGATGGACAGCAGCTGCGGATGGGTAAAGGGTTCTCCCCAGCCCTGAAGGTGGATGTATGTTTTGGGATGAAGAAACGGTAGAATGGCGCCTATCTGTTCCGGTGAAAGGAGCTTGTTTTCCCAGACTACCGCATATGCGGTCTGCGGGCAGTAGACGCAGGCGTTATTACACAGTGAGCTGACTTCGATCTGCAGCCAGTCAAGCCGGGTGCGTTGCCAGGGTAAGTGCCACATAAGACGTCCTCCTTCTCGGGGCCTTGCGGAACCATACATCAAGTGTAGACGCATTCCCGTGCAGATGCCAGCTGTTTTAAATCCGGTAAAATTGTTTTTCCGCGACCGGCCATTGGACAGTATCCGATAAAGCGCATTTTGACACAGGTTCCGTAACCTGATAACGAAGATGAAACGTCCGCGGATACGGGTGCCTAACGTGGCGAATATCTGCTGCCGCATAATCCATTAATTCGTGCCGGGCGTGATCGGCACATTTTCCTATGAAAGCATCAGGTGATGATAAAACGTTTATCGGATATGGAGCAGGCCCGGGGCATGGTTACCAGGCGCGTCTCAATGCGCTCTGGGAAGCCAGGGACCGACAGATCTGCACTATGCTGGAACCGCGCCGGGAGACTGTGCGCCGGCCTCAGGGGTGGTGTGTGTAATGACCTTTAATGACAACAGGAAAAAACATGAAAAAGATTAAACGGATTCTCATGTGGTATTTCATTCCATTGCTCGGGGTGGTAGCGGTCCTTGCCGTTTACGGCCATTTTAACCCGGAAAAGGTGTTCAACCGGGTCCGGGATGTGGAACGTGCTGCGGCAAAGCTCACGGAAAAGACCGTGACGGTGAATGGGCTTGACTACTGTTACCTCGAAGGAGGAGATGGCGAGCCGTTGATTCTGGTGCACGGATTTGGCGCTGACAAGGACCACTGGACCCGTGTGGCCCGGTACCTGACCCGCCATTATCGGGTGATCGCACCAGATCTTCCCGGTTTCGGAGACAGCACCCAGCGGATTGATCTGGATTATTCCTATGCAGCCCAGGCTCGGCGTCTGCATGATTTCGTGTCCGCATTGGATCTGCCGGCGGTCCATATGGGAGGCAGTTCCATGGGTGGTGGGGTTGCCGGCGCATATGCGACCCTGTTTCCGGAAGCGGTGAAAAGCCTGTGGCTGGTGGCACCCGGCAATGTGGTGTCGCCGGAGGACAGTGACTTTTTTACGGTACTGAAGTCCGGTGCGGACAACCCCCTGATTCCGGATTCGCCGGAAACCCTTGCGACGACCCTTGACTATCTGTTTCATAAAAAACCGTTCATGCCGCCGGCCATCGTGGGCATGCTCTCAGAACAGGCGGCTGCTGAAAAGGGGATCAGAGAAATCATCTTTCATGCCCTGATTCAGGAAAAAGAGATCCTCAATACCCAGCTCGGCGAAAGTGAAATTCCCACGCTGGTGTTATGGGGTGAACAGGACCGGGTGATCGACAAGTCCGCTGCGGGTGTGCTGTGCGGGGCGCTGAAAAAGGCCGTCTGTGTCATCCTGAGCCCGGCCGGTCACCTGCCCATGATCGAGCAGCCCAGCGCTTCGGCAAAAGCTTTTTTGTCCTTTCAGAAACATCCGCCCCAGGAAACAGCAGCAGAGGATGCCCATGAGGACAGTCTAGACGATCACGGGGAGGATACCGCTGTAAAAACAGATGCACACGGACCCAGCGATCACGCCGCACCGAAGGATCCGGTTTCGGCGACAGATACCCATGATGCATATGTCCATTGAAGCGTTAAATCCAAATATTACGACAGGCTATACCGTGTCCAAAGGGTTATGGTGTCATGCGGTTGATTGACACGGAAGATAGGGTATATGCCAAGCGGTTTGGTGGCGATTTCAGGATTACCTTTGGTTACGATGCTGAGACGCGGTTACATCTACCGTTTAAAAAATAGACGATACCAGCGTGAATTGATGCGCGGCCAGCCGGTGAGACGGCTGGCCGTTTTTTTTGGGGAAAACGATTTTAAAGCCCGTTTTAAACTACTTCAGAACGCCTTCAAGGAGTTGCATTGCCCCTTCTCCGCCCGATGTGTTCACGTAATTTAAAACAACCGGGACGAATTTCATCAGGGTTTCCTGGTTCATGCCCAGCTGGTTGAAGCTGCCGAGCAAGCTGGTAAGGCCACTGCTGTTTTCGCCTTTTGTGGACAGGGCGGCCAGACCCGAGGCCGCACCCATGGCACCGGTGAGTTTGGGGGCGGCCGCAAGCAGGGTGCCCATGTCCGGAACGGCACTGGCAACTGTTTCAAACCCCTCAGGCGCCAGACGTTTTTTTGCCAGTGAAAAAATGGCACCGGCACCGCCTGTGGCCTGTTTTTCCGTTACACCAATGGAATTGGTGAGCAGGGAGACGAGGGATCCGGTATCTGCAGTTGCGGAAAAGGGCAAACCGGCGATCAGGGTTGCAATCAGAGTTAGGTAAATACGTTTCATGTTAGCTCCATATTCATGTGTTTGTGTTTAGGGTAGAAACCTTTCAGGTCATGTAGATGACCGGCAGGCGACAGTCAACTCAGGATAAATGGTTTTTATCGCTTTTGCAAGGATCTGGGCCTGGTGCGGAGGATGGGCGCCGTCCTGCCACCCATTGCTGCAGCAGGTAGCCGGCCAGGATGAGTGGCAGACCGGCACCGGTGGACGGCAGGATGGGCTCGTGTACGATGAACCGGAGACAGATTGAACGCCGTTGTCACGGTTGACCAGATGGCCACACTGCTGATATCGTAGGCAAATGCTTGGTACTGACAGGTCATGGGGCTTCCTGGTTGATGGGGATCACGCTTGTTCGATTTTATATGTCATAGGTCTTGATCGGCGCCTGAGGTTATGTTTAGGTTTGTCTGCTCATCGTATCCATTACCGGCGGTATTGTGAAGGGAAAAAATAATATAGGGAAAGACAAGCCGGTGATGTAGCAAAAGAGAGGAGTCAACAGGAAAACATCCTGCAGTTATGATGGATGCAGAGAATGCGGCCATCGTATAAAAATGGGTCGAATGCTATGATTTGGAATTGATTAAATAATATAGATGCGGTATAGAGGCATAAGTCTCTGATAGATGAAAGTGAGAAAATCCTTGTTTTAAGGGCTGTTTGCGAACTATTTTGTCTTCAGGTAACCGGTTTCCGGTCGTTGAGCCGTGCGCTGGTAAGGCTTGATTGTTTCTGCATTTATCCGTTTAAATCAATCTTGACCCGTGACCCGTTGTTTTGGATGCGGGAAAGAAACGTGTTAGATTGCTTTTTTTTTCTTGGTTAGCGGGTGGGGATGGTATAAACGAAAATCAACAATTCGTTTTTTTGTTTGTTAACCGATTGATGATAATGAGGTAAGGTGAATGGAATTTACCCTGGATTTTAACAAACAGCAGATGGAATCAATCGAGAACGTCCTGTCTGAGGAACTGATAGACCTTGGTGTACAGAGCGTTGTTTTGATTGATATGGCCGGAAACGTCGTCGTCAATATTGACAATGGCCAGTCCAATCATGATGTCTATTCTCTGGCAGCCCTTTCTGCGGCAAATTTCGGGGCTGTAAACGCGATCGCAAACTTGATCGGAGAACAGGAATTTTCTCTGCTGTTTCACAAAGGAGAAAAGGGTAGCATCCATTTCAGTAAAGTGACCGAAGACCTCATTCTCCTGTCTATTTTCGGTAAGGATGTTTCGCTCGGTTTTCTGAGGCTTAAAGTCGGTGAAGCCATTCAACGGATTCAGGCGTTGATCTAAAGTTGATTACTGTTCGCCCATGGTATCGTGGGCGGCATTTGGACGATAGCCGCTAGGGGGATCTGCTTTGGCGTTAATCAATCCGAAAAAGAAAGAAGTGCAGGTTAAGATCGTGTACTACGGACCTGGAAGAGGCGGGAAAACGACGAACCTGGAATATATCAATAAAAAATTTAAAAGCCGGATCAAGAGCGAAATGGTCACGGTAAAGACCTATAATGACCGGACGCTTTTTTTTGATTTTCTGCCTTTCGATATCGGTGTTATCAAAGGATATACCATCAAGATTCAGTTTTACACAGTGCCGGGCCAGGTGAAGTATAATGCCACGCGCCGCCTGGTCTTGCGGGGGGTGGACGGGATTGTCTTTGTGGCGGACTCCATGGCACTCAGGCGTGAAATGAACATACGGTCGTTGCAGAACCTGGCGGAAAACCTGAAATCCTTCAATAAGGATATTTCCAAAATTCCCCTGGTGCTTCAATATAATAAGCGTGATCTTGGAAAAGAGGGAATTCCCCTTTTGTCTGTGACGCAGATGGAAGCAGATATGAATGCCAAACTGCGTGTGCCGGCGTTCACTGCAAGCGCTGTAACCGGTGACAATGTTGCGGCTACCATGAAAAAAATTATTTCCTTGACAGTGATGTCATTGAAAAAACAACTTGATCTGGGGGGCCATTAAGTGCAAGACACGATGAAAGAGGATCTTGAAGACCGCTTGGATGCTTTTTTCAAAGATGATGAAGACGAACAGCCGGTACCGCCTTTCGGGGCAGCTCAATCCGAGACCCTTCCCCAAAAGGCCTCTGTTCCCGAGGGACCGGCTCCGGCAAAAAAAAGTGTCAAGCCGCTCGAAAATTTAAAAGCCGTCATTCTTTCCATGGAGTGGGAAATTAATGATGAGATCATGAACACCTTTATTGACGAGGTCAATGTTTTGACTCAGCGATATAAAGGAAATCGCATCTATCAGCTGTTTTTAAAGCTTCATGATTCTATCGGCAAGTATATCAAAATTAAAAAAGCAGCGGCACATCCGTCGTCGATTCAGTTTCTGAACGGCCTTTTCGAGAGTTTTGAGTCTGTGGTGATGAATCCGGAGCAGAAATCGGCGGAAGCTGAAAAAATTATTTTAAAAGAAGTCAATAATTTTAAAATGTTGAAGAAGCGGATCCTGCTGTCGAAAGGGGGCGCGATGGAGGCCGAAACCGCCTCAGCTTCAACATCGTCTGCGCCGGCACCCCCTCCGCCGGTTCCCGCGCAAAAGAAAAATCTGTCTGTTCAGGAAGTCGGGCCGACAGCTAAACAGCCCTCCTTACATCCCGTCCCTCCGATACCCAGGGAAACGCTGGATTATCTGCTTGAAGAAATCAAGCGAACCATACGCGCTGAACTGGAAAAAGTGGTGCAGCGTCTGGTGTAGCCGTTATCGGTGTGATACGTCAGGTTCCGACGCATTTTTACAGAAGAACGCTTCGGGCCATGCGGGATAGATGATAGCTAGACGACACACCCCTTCATGGCATGGCAGGGTGGGGAGAAGGAAATGGATGTTTTATCAGGGGATATTTCCGGGCATATTTTCAGGCGGTCGTTGAAAGCGGACCTGGGCGAGGTGTCTCTGGATCGTCAGATGCTGAATGTGATGATGGAGCTTGACGGAAAAAAAAATGGCGCAGCTATTGCTGCGTCGCTGAATATCAGTTTGGCGTCACTGAAACAGATTTTGATAAAGCTGATGAAGCTCGATTTGCTTGAATCTGTTAATGCGGCGGTGAAAACCGTTCCGACGGAATTTTGGGTTCAGCTGAAGAACAGCCTTTCTGAAGCAATGGGGCCGCTTGCCGATCTGATCATTGATGACGAGATATTAGATATGGGCGAACATAAAAGCAGTTTTCCGTTTCACAGACTCCCTGAACTGGTGGAGCAGTTGGCGAGACAGATTCCGCGTGAAGAAAAACGGATTGTTTTTCAACAGGCGATGATCCGGCAGATTGCCGGTAAATAAGATAGATGATGTGGATTGATCCGGGCAGATAGGCAGCAGCGGTCAAACGGATAAGGATACAAGGCAAGGAGATACTGAATGAGCGTCATTTGCGAAGAATGCGGAAAAATATATCATATTGACCCCCAGAAACTGAGTGAGAAGATAGGAGACGGTAAAAAGGCCAAGTTTCGATGTCGTGTATGCGATCAGATGATTATCATTTCCATGGCGGATGCAAGCGCAGATCCGGAGGAAGGTGCGCCGGCCCCCATCCAGGAACACCGGTTTGCCCCTGTTACGCCCCCCCCTCCCTCAAATGAATCGGCTTTCCCGACAAGTGATACGGCGAATTCAACGGAATCGCCGGAACAGGATCTAACACCGCCGTCCTCTGCTCCCACGACAGCGAAAATGTCTGCGCAATCGAAATCTGGCGGCAGCATTGGTCTAAGGGGAAAGATGTTTTTTCTCTTTCTCGTGATTCCCCTGTCTCTCATGGCCGCATCCGGTATTTTTACCCAGAAGCAGATGGACCGGCTGGCGGCTGATCTGACGGAACAGAGTGCGGAGGTGGTTCGAAAACTGGCGATTGAGACCTTTGCGGAAAGAGCCAGAACCGTTGCTGCCCAGTGTAGGATTTTTCTGGCCAGCCATCCGGATCTGAACCGGGAAGACTTTAACTATGATATCGAATTCAAGCACATTGCCGTACAAAAGCTTGGAGACAAGGGGTTTACAATTCTTCTGCAGCGGCCGTCTCAGGAACAAAACTGGATCATCTGGGCACACCCAGATGCGCGAGTTGTGGGCATTGCGGATCTTTCCATGCAAAAACGGCTGATGGGCGATAATTTTGATGAGTTTTACAAAGTGATCAACCAGAGCAAGGGCGGCAAGCGTGAGGCCATGGGATACTTTACGGAACTCAACAGCGATGGGAGGCGTGATAATTTGTTCATGGCCATTACGCCCATTGAGTTTACGCCGTATATGATCGCGAGCGTCGCCTATCTGGAAGACTTTGTTGGCAAGGTACAGACCCTGGAAGCAGATGCTGCCAGGCGGACCCGCACAACCCTGAATATTAACCTGATGATTATCATCGGTTCACTGATTATTATCGGGCTGTCGATTACAATTTACGGATATCGCCTCACGCAGAATATTAAACGGTTGACGGATGCTGCTGACAGGATCAGTGTCGGAGAGCTGGATACGGTGATTGAAATCCGTTCAACCGATGAAATTGGTAAGCTGGCAGAATCGATTTCCAGAATGCAGGACAGCCTGCGGCTTTCCATTGAGCGCCTGAGGCGCCGCCGGTAGGTTATCAGATTTTTTAGGCAACGGTTAAGGCTTACTTCATAAACTCAATGCCATGCCGAATTTGAACTGAATCTTCTGCCTCCGATGTCGGCAGGCCGGTACGGGCCGGCACCGGCAGGTCAGGTGATACGGGGCTTATTCGGTTTGGTTTGTTGAGGGGAATAGTATTTTTCATCCGAGGCCTGCTTCCGACGGGCCTCAGGATGGTGGGCGTCAGATTCCTGGCAGGAGTGAAGGAGAAGGAATGATTATTATTCCTAAAGAAGTACCGATTATTTCCGGATTGAACAGTTACTATCTTGATGTGGCGCGCCTTTTTGAGCATTATCAGGGTGTCCTTGATACCTTTTGTGTACACTTTCAGGCACCGGTTTCTGAAGGGGCTGTTTTTTTTGATGACGAAGGGGTGTTGAATGGTATCTACCACGATAAAAACGGGACGCTCAGGGGACCCAAATCCATAGATTATCTGACCAGTTCACCTGCCGTCAATTTTAATGTCTCTGTTTATAAACTGCCTGCAGATCGTGTCTATTACTGGGCAAATTTGCCGAATGCAAAACCACTGTACAAGGATCTGACCACGGAGTTTACGGATCTTGAAGGCCTGATTCGTAATCTGACCAGCGACAAGGTAACCGGTTACGTGGATGTAACAATCGACGGCGGTACGAATAACGGATTGATTTTCATGCTTTATGGGATGTATATCGGCAGTTATGCCTCCTGGGAGCCGGGGATAATCAAGCGGAGTAAAGATTACCTGGAAACAATGATCCAAAAATCCCGTACTGGCGGCGGTGTGTTTCACGTGCGGAAAATTAGTTTGTCCAGAAAAGGTATTGAAGATGTACCGTCTGTAGATACCCGGTCGCGTGAGGAAGTTCCCGGTGAAGTCCTTGCCATGCTTGGGCAGATGCTTGCTATTTTTGAACGGTTGATCAACGGTACGAAAAAGGTAAAAATCGATTTTGATACTGCATTGAAACGTAAATTCGTAGAAAAAGTCGATCGGTTCGATTTTCTGGATCCATTTGCCGCAGAGTTCAGATACGCTGAAGGCACGGTCGAATTTTTAGGAGACGCGACATCGGAAGAACTGGTTCAGGGTGTCATTGAATCGATTAGGGAAATTGCTTCTGAAAACGGCATACTGCCCATACTGGTAAAGCATTTAAATCCTTGGGCCGAAAAATATGCTGAACTGATCGAGGCATATAACATCGCTATCTGATGCGACGTTCCGGGAGCGGATGCTGCTTTGCAGCTACAGATCTCCGGCACTAGGTTACGCCGGGGTCTTATTCCTATTCCTCTGAGAAGGAGCGTGAATGAAAAAGAAAGTCCTGATTGTTGATGATGACAAGGTGTTATTGTCGATTTTAAAAAAGAAGTTTGCAGGATATGCGGATACGTTTGATGTGATGACAGCCATGGACGGCGTTTCTGCAATACAACTTTTGAAAACGACAACCATATCCATTGTGGTTGCCGATATCCGGATGCCGCGGATGGACGGATTCGGGCTTCTTTCGTATGTCGCTGAAAATTATCCCGATATTCGTGTCATTATCATGACGGCACATGATATGCCGAAAACGCAAAATATCGTTCTTAAAGGCGGGGCTGTCGCCTACGTCAAAAAGCCGTTTCAGATTGAAGACCTTTCCCGAAAAATTGTTGCGTATCTGGAAAAGGAGGCTGAGGGTGGACTGCTGAACAATGCATCGCTGGAGACGTTTATTCAGCTGGTCGAGATGGAGGCCAAAACTTGCACGATTCGCGTATTTAATGCTGAATCTAATAAATATGGTGTGTTGTTCTTCATGGAGGGTGACATCCTGGATGCCCGGTACCGGGATTGTAATGGAACAAAAGCGGCCTATGAAATTTTTTCGTGGAGCCATATTTCCTTGTCCATTGAGAATCACTGCCCATTGAAAGCAAAAAGAATTGACGGAGACCTGCAGGCGATTCTGCTCGAAGCCATGCGGCTGAAGGATGAGCTGGCGGAACGTGAAGCGGGTATGAAAATCGCAATAGAACGGGTTCCTTTGGAAGAAACGGTTCCTGAGGAACAGAATGCCACTGTTGACGCCGCTGAACCGCAGACAGCTGACGATGAATCTGAAGGCCTGCTGCTTCGCGTTGCCCAGGCCCTGATCGGCAGAAGCGGTGTCATTGATATTTTTCACGATGCGTCGTGGGATCCCCTGGTCAGTAATGTTACGTCGCTGGGAGCGCGATTCGGCGCTAAAAACCTGATGGCATGCTATGTCTGTAAGGGTGAGGAACAGGATTATATACTGGTTCCGGATGAAACAACGGTGGTGACTTCTGTCAGCCCCCGGTGTGCGCGGGATAATTTGATCAAGGCGATTACAGATGCGGTGTAACCCGCACCCATACAATTCGAATCGGATGCCCCTAGAGATATGAAAGACCTGTTTAAACATATTCTGGAAATAGATGAAGTCAAAGGGCTTTACTTTTTTTATCGGGATGGCGGCCTGATGTTTCACCAGGTGGATGCGGACTGGCGCGCCCGGCTCAATGGACAACAATCAGATGCGCTGTTTGGCACTGCTGAAGGCTGGAATGCCTTTTTAAATGATTTTTATGGTGTGCAGGAAGCGGAGCTGGTGTTTGAGAATATCCGACTCTATTTCAGGCGGGTGGAAACAGGGGTCGTCTTTATCCTCCTGGACCCGTACGCGACGGCGGCCATGGCTCGGTTGAATCTTGATATTGCCGTTCCGGCACTGAACAAGGCAAAAAAGACAAAAGGTCTGGGACGGTTATTCAGACGCCGTTGACCGTTACAGCGATGGTGATCTGGCGATTGAGTGCAGTTTGCAGCGGTGGGGTTCTCGTTTATGCGGGCTTTTAGATTCTGATATCATCAGGGAACGCTTGATTAACCATTTGAAGGAAAGACGTATCACCATGACTGATCCTTCGGGCAGCACATATGATCTTACAAAGAAAATCAGTGAGGCTGAAGCCTATTTTTCACATGACTTGCTGAATGAAGCCATTGAAGTGTACGAAGACATTTTGTCTCATGCCAATGCGCTGGATATGGACGCTCAGCAGGATATAGAATCGCGGATTGAGTCAATTCGGGCGACCTTGGATGACAGGGAAAAATTTGATCAGCAAACCCTGACCTCACAGGATGTTTCCGTGATAAAGGAAACCTGGTCCAATAAGGAGGAAAGCCCTTCCGAGATATTAGTCAGTGCATCCGCGTTCAAAGAACTGGGCCTTTACATTGAGGCGATCGAGCAGTACTTCAAGTTGTTTCTCCATGATCACCCCCCTGCGGATGTCATCAGTAAACTTTCCGAGTGCATCAATGATACGCCGACGCCGAAACTGGCCATCGAACAGCTGAATGACAGCTTGCGTAAAAGCGGTCTGGATGCCGAAAAGTCATCTGAGATCAAATCAAAGTTAGCCGATATGATCGAACGGCTGGGCAAGAAGGATTTTGTCCAGAGTCTTTATACCAGTGCCAAAGAGACCCGGGATAAAAAACCGGTACAAAAGAGGCGCCTGCCCAAAGATGGGTTGAAAATTGATACCGGGTTTGAGGCAGAACAAAAAAGGGCGTCTCGGGACGTTACCGGCCTGAAACTGGAAAAAGATGTGGCCCCGGAAGAAGACCCTGCGGGCCTGCTCGACGACGGAAAGGTTTATGCCAGCAGATATCAATACCTGCTTGAGAAGGAATTTGTCACCAAAGAGCAGCTTCAAAATTCCCTGGTTAAATCCAAATCCATGAGTAAAAGTGTGGAGCAGGTGTTGATCGACCTCAACAATGTTGATAAGGATGAGATCGGTAAATCCCTGTCCTTGTTTTATAAATGTAAGTTCAAGACCTTTTCTGAGAATATGCCCATCCCCTTTGAACTGCTGGGGAAACTCAAAAAAGCGTTCCTGCTTCAGAACTGCTGGGTGCCCATCAACTGGAATATTGCAGAAGGGGTCGTCGAGGTGTTGATCGATGATCCCATGAATCTGATGAAAACCGATGCCATCTCTGCCTTGATTCAGGCCAAGAAAATCAAATACTGCGTCGGTATTCATGAAGATATCCAGAAGGTCATCAAGCATTTTTACAGCGAAGATGCCCAGGCCTCGTATCAGGCCTCCTCCGTGAGCGCGGATGCGGGTCTGGATATGGTCATGTCGGACATCGACTTTGAAGACGAGGAAGATGAAACTGAATCCCTGGCAGAGGCCAGTGAAGGGGACAGCCAGATTGTTCGCCTGGTGGACCAGGTGCTGATTACCGCATACCGGAAAGGGGCGTCGGATATTCATATTGAACCGTCCGTTGTATGGAAACGGGTGGGGATCCGGTTCCGGATTGACGGTGTGTGCCAGAATATCCTCCAGTTGCCCCTGTCCAATGCCCGGGCGATCATCTCCCGACTCAAAATCATGAGCGGTCTTGATATTGCGGAGCGGCGGATGCCCCAGGACGGCAAGATCAAGTTCAAGAAAAAAGGGATCAGACCGTTTGAACTGCGTCTGGCGACCCTTCCCACAGCCGGTGCATTTGAAGATGCCGTGCTGCGTATCCTGGCAGAATCGGGCGCCATGAAACTGGACGAGATGGGGTTGACCGAACGGAATTTTGAGGTCATGAACCGGATTGTCACCCAACCCTATGGCCTCTTGCTGGTTGTGGGGCCGACGGGTTCCGGTAAAACAACCACGCTTCACTCGGCCCTGGGGCATATCAATAAGCCCGGTGTCAAGATCTGGACCGCCGAAGATCCGGTGGAAATTACCCAGGCAGGGCTTCGCCAGGTGGAATGCAATCCCAAGATCGGGCTGGATTTTGCCCGGGTCATGCGCGCGTTTCTGAGGGCGGACCCGGATATCATCATGATTGGTGAGATGCGAGACCACGAAACCGCCTCTATTGGTATTGAGGCCTCCCTCACCGGTCACCTTGTGTTTTCGACCCTGCATACCAACAGTGCGCCGGAAACCATTACCCGTCTGCTTGATATGGGGCTGAACCCGTTGAACTTTTCAGACGCATTTTTAGGCGTTCTCGCGCAGCGGCTGATCCGTCGGGTCTGTAAAAAATGTCGGGAACAATATCATCCGTCACCGGAAGCGTTTCAGGATATCTGCGAGCTGTTCGGCGGAGAAGAGAAACTTGCGGAACAGGGGGTGGAGTACACTGAGGATATAACGCTATACCGACACAAGGGCTGTGACGAATGCAACCAGACCGGATACCGTGGCCGGATGGGGATCCATGAAATGATGGACGGCACTCCGGAAGTGAAAAAGATGATCAAACGCAGTGCTGCAACAGATGAAATGTTCCGTCAGGCGGCGTCCGACGGGATGCTGACCCTGATTCAAGATGGTATTTTAAAGGTGTTTCAGGGACATTCGGATATTGAAGAAGTCCGGCGTGTGGTTGTGAGCTAACAAAGAGACATCGCTTTTCATGGGATGCGCAGGCACAGGTGGTGGAACGGGAACCATGGACAGAATATTTGTAAATGATGAGTTAAATGCGACATTTGTCTGCCCGAAGTGCGGCACCTCCCGAACGGCAAATGTGGCGAAATTTGTGGCCCATGAAAAAGAGGTACGCATCCGGTGCAAGTGTAAATGCGGACACCGGTACCCCATTACTCTTGAGCGGCGTAAAAATTTCCGGAAGCCGGTCAATTTTCCGGGTATGTATTATTATGGACCGTCGTTTTCCGAAAAAGGTCTGATGACTATCCTTGATCTGTCAAACCACGGAGTCAAAATCCGTCTGAACGCGAGGCCGACGTTTTCTGAAGGAGACCAGATCCGGATCGAATTTAACCTGGATGACCGCGAACGGAGCCAGGTGGTCCGGGACGTCCGGATAAAGAGTATTCAGGACCGGGACCTAGGCCTTGAATTCACGTCGCCTGCTGCGGATAATATTCTGAGAACCTACATTTTTATCAGCAACCGCTGATCAACACCTAACCCCGATACCGCACTTTTACCTTAAAGCGGGCCTTCCATTCAATCCACAGGGGCAGAAGCAGGGAGAGTGCCTGCGGACCGAGCTGTTGTGTGGACGACAGCGACGCGATCAGGGCTTCTGCACCTTGTGCCGCGTATGGGATGATGAGGCTTTCTTTCTGTTGGGCCAGAGACAGGCAGTCGAGCAGATCCTTTCCGGGTACCATGATATGCCGTCCCAGTCCGGGGCGGACATTTTTAAAGGACCAGGGGCTGTCTGCCGATACGGGGATGTCAAAGGTATCCAGGGGCACCTGACGGTCACGCAGTTTCTCGGGCCAGGCTGCGCCTGGGGCATAGGCAAGCAGCATGGGCGGGATGGAAACCCGGCGCGTGGGACGTCCATTCTGGTTGAACTGGGGCGATCTGAGAATCAGCGCCGGATCCGTGTACAAGCGGGCAAGCCGCTCAATCAACGGGTCTGGTGAGGATTGATCAGCGGACAGTACATCATGGCTCACCACAGTGAACCGGCGGTCAAGACCTTTGCGATCTCTCTTGATCAGGGTCAGGTAACTCTCAGAAATGGTTTCCTGTGTTATACCAACTAAAAACATAGGCTAAACCCATCGTTGAACGGTGATCAGGGGGATGGCTGAATCCGGAATCTGACACGGCAAGGGGTCTTGCTGGCTTCATCCATCGCTATTCGGTTGTCTCAGTGTCTGTAACCGGTGCCGGCCTGCCGGTAAGTGACGTTCGTTCCGGTGCCCCGGCCAGCCGCTCCGGAAGCCTGCGGATATCCACGGGAACACCGTCGGAACGGATGGCGGTATGATCATTGAGAAAGACCATCCCCATTTTATCCATGACATCCCTGCGATAGGCATATTTGAGATCCAGCTCCTGCTTTTTCAGCTTGTACTGGCTCACGAGAAAGATGATCCCGCCGATGAATCCGCCGGCAAGAAGGATCGCCCCTGTGATGCCGATGTAGGTCAGGGATTTCCCGCCCAGACCGGCAATCAGCGAAAGGATGACATCCAGCTTGTAGAATATGATGGCCAGCCCCACCAGCACCAGCAGCAGAAAAAGATAGGGCGCATGCTGAAGGACCCGTTTCAACTGTCGCCACCGGCCCTTCACGCCGCCGGCCGTGTCCGGGGTGCTGGAGATGTCCACACCGGAGATCGGCTGGCTGTTGTACAGGTAGGTGTTGAAGCCGACGATGACAATACCGAGCAGAAAGGTGATGAAGATGGGCACGGTAAAGGCGGCAAAAAAATAGGCCTTCCAGGGAAAGGGCATGTTGTAGGGTTCTAACTGACTGAGAAAACTGATCAGGAAGATGAAGACTTCAATGATCGTAATGAAAATCAGGTAGCCTTTGAAGTATCCCTTGAGTTCAATCTGATCGAACAAAGAGGCAATGCCGTTGTGCCGGGGCGCATGTTCAGGGTGTGTCATGGACTTATGCTTCTTCTTCCGGCAGATTGGAGAGCTCGCTTAATGCCTCGCGGATATCCCGGGCGCCTTCATCCCTGACCGCGCAGACCCAGCCGTGCTCCAGCTTGACACTGCCCATGGCGTATTTCCCCTTGGTTTTGGCAAGATAGTCTCTTGCCAGCTGCCGGACAGCGGCCCAGGTATCCTTGCGGTACTGGGTATCCAGCAGGGTGAGATCATCCAGGTTTTCGAGCTGTTTTGCATGAAATTTGTCGCTGCTGAACGTGAAGGGGACCAGCAGCCAGAAGAGAAATATCAGGACGCCAGTGCCGCCGCTGATCATGGAGAGCAGTATCAGATCCGGCACCAGGCCCAGAAACATGAGCACCACCGTCAGGGTACCGGCGGAAAGTATACTGATGAGAAAACCGATGAGAGAGAATTTGGCCCGGAACCCCTGCAGCCGTTTCCGGTAGCTGATCAGGGCTTCGAGAAAATGGGCCAGGCGCTCGCTGTGGGTTTCCACAAAGGTCGCCATATGATCCAGTTGATGCCGGGGCGCAACCAGGATGGCTTTTTTCAGTTCTTCCCGCTGATTATCCAGATATTTCAGATAGGCCTGATCCTTACCTGTTTCGTGGGTGGCATGGGGGGAATAGGTCAGGTGGATCATGGGGATATCTTTGCGGCCGGTCATCTGGGAAAGATTCCAGCAAAAGGTGCCGTAGACACGGATCAGGTCAACCAGAGACGCGCATTCATCCACCCGGTTCAGGACAAAGAGAATCCGGTCTTCAAAGGTCTGGCGGGGCAGGGTTTCCCTCAGGCTCTCGTGCGCTTCCCGGCCCGTACCGGCCTTGTGCGGGTCAAACAAGACAAGGATCAGGGCCGCGTTTTTGGCGAAATCGCCGATCACCTCCTGATAGTCATACCCCCGTTCCCGCTCAGAGATGCTGTCGAGCATACCCGGCGTGTCGATGAGGGTCAGTTCTTTTAAAAACGGGGAGTTGACTTTTTTGAGGCAGAAATGGGCGGCAAATCGCTGGCCGTGTTTTTTCAGGTGCGCGTACGGGTATTCGGGATCATGGATCAGCGAGTTGCCCTCCCGGGTTTCCATGAGCCTTATCGGTTCTCCTTCGGGCAGGCTGTCGTCATAGGTGAGCACCGTAAACGAGTCATCTGTCGGCGCCTGACCGGTTGCCTGGATCTGGGTGCCGAGAAGTTCGTTGATCAGGGTTGATTTTCCCGAGGAGTAGTTCCCGATGATCAGCACCTGGGGCTGCCACTTGATGCTTGATTCCAGGGGCGTGTCCGCATACCGGTATTTCAGCGCCACGGGTGTGAGGCACTTTTCAATCATTTCGAGGATTTCGTCTTTCAGGGAATGGTAATAATTGTCTCGATACATGCCGTGTGTCCTTAGAACTGTCGCAAACGTTGATAAGCCACGGAACTTTCCGGATAATTTAAAATATATAGTATAATCCTCACGCAAAGGCAATATTCAACTGGGGAATGGATTCAGGGGTTGTCAAATCCCGGGATCCGAATTACATACTCTGCTGTGTGGAATCTGAACAGAAGAGGTCGTTACGAGATATGGTCGTTGAAACCCTTTCAACCGGAGAAGAGCTGCAGCTGGGGGCTGTGACCGACACCAACGCCGGCGTTATTGCCATGGCCCTGACCGAACAGCTGGGCCTGACCGTGTCCCGCCATTCCCGGATCGGGGATGACGCAGCAGGGCTCACAGGGCTGCTGACAGAAATCGCGGGAAGGGCCCATGTCTGCATTGTTACCGGTGGTCTGGGCCCCACCTCCGATGACGTGACCGCCTGTGCTGCCGCAGATGCAGCCCAGGTGCCATTGAAGCACAGTGACAACGCCCTTGCCTCCATCCGCCGGTATTTTGAAAAACGGGGGCGCTGTCAGACGCAGCGGGATACCAAACAGGCAAAGCTGCCCGAAGGAGCGGTCTGCCTTCACAATGATATCGGCACCGCGCCGGGATTCCGGCTGGATATCGCCAGCTGCCGGTTTTTCTTTCTGCCGGGTGTGCCGCGGGAAATGACCTGGATGCTGGAGACCCATGTGATCGGCGCCATTGCATCGCTGCTGGGGCCGGATCATCCGGTGACCGAACGGCGGCAGCTGACCGTGTTCGGCCTGCCGGAAGCAGGGGTGAACGAGCGGCTGAGGGATCTCCGGGACGCCGTACCCGGCATTCAGGTGGGCTACCGGGCCGTGTTTCCGGAAATCCAGGTCAAACTGGTTTTCCAGGATATCCGGGCTGACCGGGCCAGGGAGAAAGCGGACGCGGCAGCGGTCTTTGCTGCCCGGCAGCTGGGTCCGCATCTGGTATCGGATACAGGTGCGTCGCTTCCCGAAGCCCTGGGAAAAACACTCACGCTAGGGGGAAAGACCCTTGCGGTTGCCGAAAGCTGCACAGGCGGACTCATCGGCCATCTGCTGACAGGCGTGGCCGGCAGCTCGGATTATTTTCTCCTGTCAGCGGTCACCTATGCCAATAGCGCCAAACAGCGCGTGCTCGGTGTGAGCACGGAAACACTGGATGCATGGGGCGCCGTGTCCGAGGCGGTGATCCGGGAGATGGCAGAAGGGGTGAAAGCGTTGTCCGGCGCTGACTACGGACTGGCCACCAGCGGGATTGCCGGACCGGGTGGCGGCAGCCCGGAAAAGCCTGTCGGCACCGTATGGATCGGTGTGGCAGGACCCGACCCAACGTTGGCAGAAATGTTTCAGATCGATTTTCGCAACAGACGCATGAATAAACGTGTATTCGCCTATACCGCACTTGATCGCCTGCGGCGGATGCTTGATTCATCGGTGTGAGCAGATTCACTGAGGTTGCGTTCAATCAAACTAACAGTTCCAGTCCCGGCGGGGCTGTGAAAGGGCATGAAGACTCATGGAAGAACAGGAACAGACAGAGAAGGGCTCAGTTCCGGTGGCATCCGGGCTGCTGGAATGGTTTGAAGGCAGAGCGGAAATCATGGGGCTGGATGCAGAAGATCTCGTGGATTACGTGCTTACCGCTTATATGAAAAAGACCGACCCGAGACGCACCTTAGACGTATCCGGCCGGAAACTGGCAGCCATGGGGGTCAGCAAATCGGAAAGCCAGAAGTTTGTTTCGGTTGTCATCGAACGGATTCTCTGGGAACGGTTCAAGACGCGGGGCCGCGAAACCCGTCAGGATCCCGCAGAAATGGTGGGAACGGCATTGCGCCAGTTTCTCGACCAGCTGTAACATATACGGCCGTTCGCCTGACGCGGGCGGCCAAAACAGTCGGTTATCATCTATGTGCAGCGTTCGTGGACCTGATACCGGCAACCGCGTGCAACAGTGGCGACGAAAGCATTCAGGGTACAGTCGGAGCTTTTTGGGTTCAAACGTCCCAAACGATGATTGAGCCAAAGAATCAAAAGCTGAGCCTATCCAGGCAGTGGCAGTTCCACGCCGGTCTTCATAATCTCATTGGCCAGGGGATTTGAAGTTTGAAAATCCGATGCCCTGAAAGGATGAGGTTCAATTCTAGTGTCAAACCGTCTTCTGAGTTTCATCAGCTTAACCTGCATATCAAATGTATCATCAAGTTCATTGAAAATGATGGCCAGATCAATGTCACTGTCTTCATTTGCAGTTCCTTTGGCAACGGAACCAAATATATACCCTTTTTTAACATTGACATTGTTTTGTCTTACAAAATCAAAATATTCCCTGGCTATATTAGCAGCTTTGCTTTTATCCATTTCCTGAAGTCCTCAATATGTTGAATCCACGCTTCTGTGTATGCCGTGGAACATTTTTTATAAAATTCTCTTTTGTAATCATCATAACGCCCCCTGATGTTGAAAGCGGATATGTATCCAGAATATCTTTTTGTTCATCATCAAGGTGCAAATTTCCCTTTTCAGACAAGCGGACAAGATCGTGAATAAATGGCGGGGTATTTTCTTTTTGTTTGACATACCAGGCTTTCAATAATTTTTCTAAAACAATGTGTCCGATAAAAAGCGCCCATGTATTGTCCCCTTTTTGGAACAAGTGGTACATGGCTTTAAAGTCGTCGTCTGAAGTATATCAATCCAGTATTTGATCTGTTCCTTTATATCCATAACGATCATGATACCTATCTTGCAATTAAATGGCAACTGGAGTTGTGTCTTTTAGATAAACCCTTGATTGATATCTTGAAACCGTAAATATGGAAAGGCAACACTTCATCCGTATCTACCCTTCCAAAAACCGTTTCAAAGCATACATTCCATCAAAGCCCGGTACCCGGAATACCGGTGATAGTCCTGCCAGTTGTCTCTGCCACGGGTAACGGCAGTTTGGTATCCTGTAATGCCCGGCAGCCTCAGGCTGCGTGGGGCATTTCTTTGGCATATACCACGGACAGCCCGCCCTCGGCGAACTGCTGTTTATAATACCGCCGCCGGGGTTTTCCGCTGGAGGTTTTTTCAAGGCTACGGGGCGTCACAAACACCACCGTGTTCACAGCGATACCGTGGTTTTTGGAAATGGCACCCTGGACGGTTTTGACAGCCGTGTCCCAGAATGCGTTGACCCGCTCTGGTTCCGTCCCTGCCTCCGGGGTTTTGCGATCATCCACTTCTGCAATGACCACCAGTGCTTCAGCGCCATCCATATTCCGGGAAAAAGCAATGCAGGTACCCAGGCGGATGGGGGCACCGCACTGGTGGACGGTCAGCTCGATGTCAGCCGGATAGTGGTTTCGTCCGGCGATGATAATCATGTCTTTCAACCGGCCGGTCACATAGATTTCACCGGCTGAGACAAACCCGAGATCACCGGTGCGGAGATAGGGCCCTTCGCCCGTACCGGCCAGCCGTGCCTGGAACGTGGCGGTTGATTCGTCTTCAAGCCCCCAGTAAAAATCGGGAACACTGGGACCTTTCAGCCAGAGTTCGCCCACCTGGTCCGGCTCGCATGGCACACAGGTGACCGGGTCCACGGCGATGACCTGATGGTCGGCTCCGGTGGCACCGCAGCTGACCACAACGCGTTCATCCGGCGCAGCGTCGTCGAGTACCGTTATGGTGTGCTGCTCCAGGGCGTCTGCGCTCAGCCGCAAGACCTTGGGCGGTTCGGTCAGCGGCTTTAAACCGCCGACAAACAGGACCGACTCGGCGATGCCGTAGCAGGGCATGAAGGCGCTGGGCTTGAAACCATACGGTGAAAACTTTTTCGTAAACCGTTTCAGGGTAGCGGGCAGCACCGGTTCCCCCCCGTTACCGGCAATGCGCCAGTGGCTGAGGTCAAGCCCTTCACAGGCCTCATCCTTGATACGGTTGATGGCGTATTCATACCCAAAGTTGGGGCAGGCGGTATTGGCGATTTTGTAATAGCTCATGGCCTGCAGCCAGCGGACCGGTTTGAACAGGAAATCCAGGGGGGACATGAGGGTTGATTCAAATCCGTGAAACACCGGGCCCAGGATATGGCCGACCAGGCACAGGTCATGGTAGTGGGGAGCCCATACAATACTAGGCTGGTCGGATTTGATGCGGAGCATCTGGCCCATGACGCGCAGGTTTGCAATGGCATTGGCATGGCTGACTGCCACTCCCTTGGGATGACCGGTGGAGCCGGATGTGAACTGGAGATAGGCAATGGCGTCCATGTCAGGCAACGGCACTGAGCTGGCATCAGCGATTTGTTCTGTCACAGCGTGCAGGGTGATTGGCAGATCCGGCACCATGGCGCCGACCCTTTTCGCGATTTCCTCGGTGGTAAGCCCCTGTGTCGCACCACAGGATCTGGCGGTTCCCAGTATTCTGCCAAGGGGATTTTTGCTGCGCGGATTGGGAAGCGGGACTGGTACGGCCCGGACCCCGGCGAGCAGGCACCCGTAAAAGGCTTTGACAAAATCAAGCCCCGGCGGAAAGGCGAGCAGCACATTGGACCCTTGAAGCCCCTGATCAATGAGGTCGTTGGCCACCCCCGCACTTTGCCGGAAAAGCTCAGCAAAGGTCCACTCGATGACCGGACCGTCCAGGTCACCATTCTCCATAAAACGAAATGCCAGGTCATCTGCGTTTCTGACAGCCCGGTCTCTTAAAAAATCGATTATTGTCATCTTGATCAAAACCGTTATCCTCCATGCTTAAACACAGCGAAACACTGACCGCAAACCGCAGGTCATCCAGATTCGTTTCCCAGTGACGGATCGTGTTTGTTTATGCTTTTCATTATGCATGTTCAGCGAGGGCTTTCAATAGCGCGGGCAACTGGATTAACGGGTTTTACAAATCTTTTATATAAAAAGTCGGGAAGCTTGCGCCGCCAAGGTGCACTGTTTCAGTCGATCCGCTGCGTACGGGTGCAGATCCGACCAATTGAACCCAAACAGTGAAATAATCATGGAAAAATATCCACAGATCATATAGATATATTAGTTTATACGCGGATAGAACGTGACCTGGAAATCCGGTTTCTCTAACGATAAGGAGGATAACGGAAATGAAATGCCGGGTGTTGATGTGGGCGGTAATCCTGTTCGGATGCATGGGGGGGGATCTTTTAGCAGCCGGTGCCATGGCAGATGCGGCAGCGAATGATAACGCTTTGCCAGACCTGTCTGCCCTGGATCGCCGTATCAACAGCGAATTTTCCAATGCGGACAATGTGTTTGCCATCCTCCCGCACAAACCCAATTACCTGATGCCAGTATCCTGGAACACCCGGCCCAATACGGACCCGTATTCGGATTTGGAACCTGAATTGTCCTATGAACTGGATCCTGTTGAAGTCAACTTTCAACTCAGCTTCAAGGTGCTGCTCGTAAAAGATCTGTTCCATAACAAGGGCGTGCTCGCCTTTGCCTATACCAATCAATCCTGGTGGCAGGCCTATAATTCAGATATTTCCAGCCCGTTCAGGGAAACCAACCACGAACCAGAGTTGATGCTGGGCTATCCGTTGGGGCTGACCATGGGTGATTTTTCCCTGAGCCATGCGGTCCTGGGGCTCAATCATCAGTCAAACGGGAAATCCGGTCTGCAGTCCAGAAGCTGGAACCGGATCTATTTATCCCTGCTCATATCCTACAAGCATCTGTATGTTCAGATCCGGCCCTGGTATCGGATTCCGGAAGCAAGAAAGGACTCTCCTACGGATCCGGCGGGCGATGACAATCCGGATATTGACGCGTATCTGGGGAACGGTGATCTGCTTTTTATCTTCAAACCCCGGGTGGATCATACGGTTTCCTTGCAGGTGAGAAACAACCTGCGGTCCGGTCACGAGAATAGAGGCGCGGTTCAGCTGACGTGGAGTTTTCCGCTGCATCATCGTCTCAAGGGGTATGTGATGTATTTCAACGGGTATGGTGAAAGCTTGATAGACTACAATGATTCGGTGAACCGGCTCGGTATTGGTGTGAGCCTTACGGACTGGCTGTAGCGGAAGGGACTGCATGCATGCGTAGCACAGAACAGATGAAGGCCTATTTTGAAAAGGACCGGTTTGCCGCAGCTGTTGGCGCCCGGCTCATCACCGTTTCTCCGGGATATGCCGAGGCACGGCTGATGATCCGGGAGGATCACTTCAATGCCGTCGGTCTGGTCCAGGGGGGCGTGATTTTTACACTGGCTGATTTCGCGTTTACCGCAGCCGCAAACGCCCACGGCAAGGCAGCGATTGCCCTGAACGTGAACGTCTCGTTTGTACGACCGGGCATTAGGGGGGCCCTTACGGCCGTTGCCCGGGAAACCGCCCGGTCAAGAACCATTGGCAATTATGATGTCACGGTTTCCGACCAGAAGGGAAAAACCGTGGCCCTGTTTCACGGAACCGTCTTTATCCGCAAACTCAATATCCCGTAACCCCTGAACCTAAGATGCAAAGAGGGGATGAAAACCCAATCCACTGTCTAGCCTGTTTCCGCATCCAGTTTTTGGTTGAGCCGTTCAAGAAAGGGATGCACATCCGCGACAATTCCAAGATCTGCTTCACCGAAAATAGCGGCATGGGGATCCGTGTTCACGGCGATCACATAGTCGGACTGCCGCATGCCTGCAATATGCTGGGTGGAACCGGAAATTCCCAGTGCCAGATACAGACGGGGGGCCACCACCGCACCGGTGATGCCCACCTGACGGCTGTAGGGCATGAACCCCTGGTCGATCATGGGCCGGGATCCTGCTGCCACGCCCTGATGAAATCGCGAGGCCAGCGTGTACACGGGCTCGAGCGCTTCTGTTGATGTAAATCCCCGGCCTGCGGCCACCACCACCTGGGCGTCGGAAAGGTCGGATCCCGTCGCTGCCGGCGGAATCGGGGGCAGACAGGTTACCCCGCAGTCATCTGCCGGAATTTCCAGAATCGTTATTTTTGCCGGGGCAGCGCCTGCTGCGGGCGCTTCCTGGGCCGCAAACGTGCCAGGCTGCAGGGTCAGCACGGTGGGACCGGCTCCGGGCCGCAATTTTGCCACGCGCTGGCCGCCGAGGATGGCACGCAAAAATATCGGACCTGCTTCGATTCCGTTGATGGCGGTAATGCAGCCCGAACCGAGCCGGGCGGCAAGACCGGGGCCGAGTTCCAGGCAGGATGGCGTATGCGCCATCAGGAGATAGGCGGGTAGCGCGTCCCGGGCCCAGCTAAGGAGGATGCTCAGCTGAGCCTGGGGGTGAGATGCGTGGCCGGGGTGGGTTTTAAAAACCGTCACCGGACATCCGGTGACCCCCGCCACAGCGGCTCCTGTTTGTTCCGGTGTGTCGCTGAAGACCAGGCAGTTGATCTCACCGCCGGTCAGATCCGCGAGGCGGCGTCCTGCCGTGAGCAGCTCTTTTGATGGGGGTGTGAGCCCCTGGGGGGCAGAGGCGATGAGAATACAGATACGGTCTGTCATGGCGGGGCCTCCTTTCAGGCGATCAGGTTTCGCTGGCGGGCCAGCGCAATCACAGCATCCGTCTTTTCTTCGAGTGAACCGTCTATGAATTTGCATTTTCTGCTCGCATCGGGCAGCCGGGTACCTGCGGCGGTCTCGCGCAAATGGGCACCGGCTGGGGGCAGGTCGGCCTTGATCAAGGGAATGTCCACCCGGTTTGCCGCCACGAGGTTGCGTACGTTCGGATACCGGGGCTGGTATCCGCCGGCCTGCAGCGTGACCAGAACCGGCAGCTTTGTCAGAATGGGCTGCCGAATGCCGGCTTCCATTTCTTTGAGGATCCGGATGACGGAGCCTGTATCTGTCAGGTCGAGCGCGGTGGCGCCGGCCACGCAGGGAATTCCCCGCAGGGCGGCCAGCATGGGACCGGTCTGGGCCTGCATCAAGTCTTCGGACAGGATGCCGGTGAGAATCAGATCATAGTCTGTTGCGCAGGTGGCCGCATGGAGGGCACCGGCCACATCAGAAGGTGGCAGGTATCCGTGTTCAGGACCTTCCACGTGGATGGCCCGGTCTGCGCCCATGCCCAGGGCTCTGCGCAACACCTCCTGAACCCGCTGGGGCCCCATGGAGATGACATCGATGGTGATGGACGGGTGCGTTTCCTTGAGCTGAATCGCCGCTTCCACGGCAATGGTGTCAAAACGGTTCATTTTCCACTCGGCCCCGGGGACCGGTGCAATCCATTCATGGCGGGTATCCGGAACCAGTTGCCCGAAATAGGCGGGAACCTGTTTGATGCAGACGAGTAGGTGCATGGGTGTTTCCTTATGGATAAGGGGGCATACATCCGCTGTGAGGAGACCTTTCATGCCTGATGCGTTCGACTCATGAAAACCGGTATCCGCTGTTAGCGTTGCTTAACATCTGTCATGGGAATAGGTGTACTGGAAACACAGTGGAGATGCAAGATAAAAAACGAGCGTTCGTTCTTTTTATCTTGACAGCCCGCTGTCTCACGGGTAGTCTTCAGCGAGTCCCAGCAGGATGGACGATTTTCTGAAAACGGTTTTTATGCGGGCGAGGAAACAAACATGGCCGTCTTATGGCTGATCCGTCACGGACAGGCGTCCTTTGGAACATCAGATTATGATTGTCTGTCTGATATCGGCAGGATCCAATCCGCCCTGCTCGGACGCTATTTTACGGCAGCCGGCATCCGCTTTTCCAGCTGTGTTACCGGTACGTTGAAACGTCAACGGGAAACCCGGAAAATCGCTTTTTCCGAGCTGCCTGGGGATCACGTTCCGGTTGTCACAACCGATGCCGCCTTGAACGAATATGATTTCAACGCCATCATCCACGATCATCTCACCGCCGTATGCGAGGCAGATCCGTCACTGGAAGCCTGCCTGCGGTCAGCCGCCACAGACCCCCGGGCATTCCAGAAACTCTACCACCCCATTATCACCCGGTGGATGCAGGGGGCGGTCGGCGAGGGCGGGGCAGAACCCTATGCGGTGTATCGGCAGCGGGTGCTGGCGGGGCTTGATCGGTCGGCTGCAAAGGATTCGGACGGCCGCGTTGCGATTTTCACCTCTGGCGGCGTGCTGACGGTGGCCATGGAAGCGGCCCTGGGCCTGTCTATTGAACGGGCCCGGGATGTGGGATGGCAGGTCCGGAATGCCTCTATCTCATGTTTTACGCTGAATCCGGCATCGGAGGACAGCGGCGGCCGGAATTTGCGCCTGAAGAGTTTTAATACCACCGCCCACCTTGACGGGGCGGGCGATCACACCGTGCTTACGTATCGGTAACCCAACTAACCGAAAGAAACAGGGAGGCAGGTATGGATTTTTCAGTGTCGGATCATATCCGGACCATCGTCGATATGATCAACGAGTTTGTGGACAAGGAACTGATTCCGCTGGAGCCGGAGTTTACCAGCAAGCCTTTTTCAGAACTGGTGCCGGTTTTGCGTGAAAAACAGGCGATGGTCAAGCAGATGGGTCTGTGGGCACCAAATTTTCCCAAGGACTGCGGCGGCCTGGGCCTGAGTATGGTCGATCATGGGCTGGTGTCCGAAGCCCTGGGGCGTACGCCGCTGGGTCATTACACCTTCTGGTGTCAGGCTCCGGATGCCGGCAATGTGGAAATTCTGCATATGCACGGCACAGACGAACAGAAAAAAGCCTACCTGGAACCCCTGGTCAGAGGGGATATCCGCAGTTGTTTTTCCATGACCGAAGTGGATATGGCCGGATCCAACCCGGTGATGCTCGAAACAACGGCTGTAAAGGATGGAGATGCGTATGTGATCAACGGCCACAAGTGGTACACCTCGTCTGCGGACGGCGCGGATTTCGCCATTGTGATGGCCGTGACCAATCCAGAGGCGCCGACCTATCTTCAGGCCAGCATGATCATCGTGCCCACGAATACGCCGGGGTTCAATCTGGTCAGAAACATTCCGGTGATGGGCCATTCCGGTGATGACTATGCCAGCCATGCGGAGATCCTCTATCAGTCCTGCCGGGTGCCGCAGAAAAATCTGCTGGGAAAGGAGGGCCACGGATTTGTCATTGCCCAGGACCGCCTGGGTCCGGGCCGGATTCACCACTGCATGCGCTGGTTAGGGATTTGCAAACGGGCCTTTGACCTGATGTGCAGCCGCGCCAATACCCGGGTCATTGCACCCAATGGACAAACGCTTGCCGATCGTCAGATTGTCCAGCAGTGGATCGCGGACTCGGCAGCGGAAATAGAGGCGGCCCGCCTCATGACCCTGCATGCGGCCTGGCAGATTGATACGGTGGGGGCCGCCAATGCCCGGGACAGCATCTCCATGATCAAGTATGTGGTGGCCAACACCATGAACCGCGTGGTCGACCGTGCCCTGCAGGTGCACGGCGGACTGGGCATGACCGATGACACCATTCTCGCGTATTTTTACAGCCATGAACGGGCGGCCCGGATTTATGACGGCGCGGATGAGGTGCATAAATCCGCGTTGGCAAAACGCATCCTCAAATCCTATGCGGGAAAAATCTGTAAATAACGGCCATAGGTCGACCTGTTTTTTATCGAGGTTTGGCCACAACACATCATGAAAGAAACGCATCGGTTCATTGCATCTGTTTATATACTAGTGGACCTGATGCGGGTTGTCTGATTGAATGGCGTCCGTGCCGCATCAATTCGCGGTAACCGGTGCACGAACAGAGGATGAAGACAACTGAACGGATGCGAAAGGAAGACAGATATGAATATACTGGATACGGCGAAAGCGGTCCGGACGGGTGAAGAACTGGATCTTGACACCGTTGAAACCTATTTAAAGGATACGATTCCGGGGCTTTCCGGAGATCTGGTGATCGAGCAGTTCCCCAGCGGTTTTTCCAATCTGACCTATCTGATCCGGGTGGGGGAGACAGAACTGGTACTTCGCCGTCCGCCCATCGGCGCCAATATCAAAACCGCCCATGATATGGGCCGGGAATACCGGGTGCTGACAGCCCTCAAACCAGTGTTTGCCTATGGCCCCACGCCACTGGCTTACTGTGAGGATACCGCGGTGATGGGCTGCCCATTTTATGTCATGGAGCGGCTCAAGGGGATTATTTTACGTAAAGACCTGCCGAGCGGCATGCACCTGTCCGCCGATCAGGCCCGGCAGCTGTGCGAAAATCTGCTCGATGTCCATGTCCAGCTGCACGAGATCGACGTGGCACAGGCCGGGCTCTCTTTTATCGGAAAACCGGAAGGCTATGTCAGCCGCCAGGTGAACGGATGGACCGAACGGTACCGGAAAGCGATAACTGACGATGCACCGGCGTTTGAGGAAGTTATCACCTGGCTGGCGGAAAAAATGCCGGCGGATACGAACCGGCCCGTGATGGTTCACAATGACTATAAGTTCGACAATGTGGTCCTGGATCCCCAAAACCCCATCAACATCATCGGGGTACTGGACTGGGAAATGGCCACCTACGGCGATCCCCTCATGGATCTGGGAAATTCTCTGGCCTACTGGATCAACCGGGATGATCCGGCCGAAGCCCAGCGGATCCGTCAGCTGCCCACCACCATTGACGGCGCCATGACGCGTGAGGAACTGGTGGCGAGGTATGCAGAAAAAACCGGCAGGGATGTGTCCGGTTTTGATTACTATTTTTGTTTCGGTATATTCCGCCTGGCCGGGATCGCACAGCAGATTTATCACCGGTATTACCATGGCATCACAAAGGATGAACGCTTCGGCATGCTGATTGGGGCTGTAAAGGTGCTGCATCAGATTGCCCGGACCGTCATCGAACGCTCGAAACTGTAGAAAAGGGGGACGCACAATGGTTGATTTTTCTTTGAATGGCAAAGTGGCACTGATTACCGGTGCCAGTCGGGGCATCGGCGAATCCATCGCCATGACACTCGCAGAAAACGGCGCGCACTGCATCCTGGTGAGCCGGAAGATCGACGGCCTTCAGGCGGTGGTAGACAAGATTGCCGCTGCAGGCGGCAAGGCAGACGCTTTGCCCTGCCACATGGGTGAGATGGAACAGATTCGCCAGCTCATGGCCACAGTAAAGGAACGGTTTGGCAAACTCGATATCCTGGTGAACAATGCGGCGGCAAATCCCTATTTCGGCGATATGCTCGGCGCCGAAGAATGGGCCTGGGACAAGACCTTTGGTGTGAACCTCAAAGGCCCGTTTTTCCTCACCCAGGCGGCGGCATTGCTGATGAAGGAAAACGGGGATGGCCGGATTGTCAACGTGGCATCCATAAACGGCGTGCGCCCGGCGTCTCTGCAGGGCATCTATTCGATTACCAAAGCAGCGCTCATCTCCATGACCCAGGCCTATGCCAAGGAACTGGCCAGGTTCGGGATTCGGGTGAATACGCTGCTGCCCGGCCTGACCGACACCAAATTCGCCAGCGCCCTGACAAGCAACGAAGCCATTATAAACAGCGTCGTTTCCCAGATTCCCATGGGGCGGATCGCTGTGCCTGAGGAGATGGCCGGCGCGGTGCTCTATCTGGTTTCGGATGCGTCCGCGTATACCACCGGATCCTGCATCACCTGCGACGGCGGTATGCTGGCCTGATAACTGAGGAGATATACCATGAAGCATTTTTCGGGAAAAGTGGCTGCGATTACCGGAGCCGGATCCGGTATCGGTCAGGCCCTGGCCGTGGCCCTGGCAGCACAGGGGTGCCATCTGGCCATTTCAGACCTTGCTCTGGAGCGCCTTGATGAAACAGAGGCCCTTTTGAACGCATCCGGTGTGACCGTTTCAAAGCATGTGGTGGATGTGGCGGACCGGGAGGCGATCTACGCCTATGCGGATGCGGTTGTTGAAACCCATGGCCGGGTGAATCTGATTTTCAACAATGCCGGTGTGAGCCTCGTGGCGTCATTTAAAGATATGAGTGACGCGGATTTTAACTGGATGATGAATATCAATTTCTGGGGTGTCGTTCACGGGACCCGGGCGTTTCTTCCCCACCTGCAGGCATCCGGGGACGGTCACATTGTGAATATCTCCAGTTTGTTCGGTTTGCTCGCTGTCCCTACGCAGTCGGCATACAACGCAGCGAAATTTGCCGTGAGGGGCTACACGGAAGCCCTGCGCATGGAACTGGAGATGTATGATGCGCCGGTCAGCGCCAGCAGTGTGCATCCCGGCGGTATTCGCACAAATATCATGGCCGACGGACGGATCGCTACACAGACCGGTCTGTTTAAGGATCGCGAAAAAGCCAAACGGGGATTTGACAAGATCGCCATCACAACCGCTGCCGAGGCGGCGGAGATCATCCTCAAAGGGGTGCGGAAAAACAAGCGCCGGATTCTGGTGGGGAAAGACGCTGTGATACTCGATCTGGTGCAGCGGTTCTTCCCCCAGGGATACCAGAAGCTCGTTACAAAAAATGCCCGAAAAACCTACCTGGATCGTCGGTAAAATAACAGGCGGCAGCCCATACCCGGCTGCCGCCTTTGCGTTTTTGCTCATTTCTTTTGTTCATTTCTAATGATAATCAAAAAAAATGTTTGAATAATCGTTTTTGAATGATTATAGTTGCATTATTGATTTGTTAATGTTAGTTTCCATTCTTTTTTACAGGTAATACGATCTGGAATGAATCATTCGTGATCGAAATTCATTTTATTCCCCATTGACAGGATACGGGTCTACCTCAATTTACCGGAGCATCACTGAAATAATCTGGGTTTTTCGTAGATATTCACATGGATGCGAACGGCGTTTTCGTTTAATGCGCGATTGGCGCGCAGGGAGAAAACAGACAAAAACGAATTGAATTTACAGGATATCGTAAAGGAATTAACCCATGGACGCAGATGCAAAAAAAAGTATGGAAGATCAGGTGAAAAACATGATCAGCCAATACTTTGAAGACAAGAAACAAGAGCCCAGAAAGAAGTGGTGCCGGCCTGAAAATACCACGGTTGAAGTCATTCACCGGCGCCGCAGACCGGTAAAAATCGTAGAAACAACTTCCGCCGGGGTCTAACCGCGGTTGTTTAACGGGCTGTGCGGTGCCGTATTGTACCGGTTCAGCGGTCCCCAGCACTGACACGTAGGGGGTGGACCTGCGGTCAGTAATGACATGTGGTTTTGCTTGAACCGCATCTCTTCTCATCTCTTTATAGTCGACATGAAAAACAGTGCCGTAAAGGATCATGCGATGACAGGTAAACAGTGCTCGACTTGCGGTTATGTGCGTGACGGTATGGACAACTTGCCGGATTGGAAATGCCCAAGATGCGATACACTGTATGAACGGCCGCCGGTGCGGTCAGATCGGGGCAGGCGGTCTGAACTAGATTTTACCGACATTCCGATGGATGGCGGCTACCGACGCCGGGATGAGAAACGGCGAAATCCCCTGGGCCGGATTTTTTTTATTTTGGTGATGGGCATCGGTGTGATCGGGGGGAGCCTGTACCTGTTTGCAGACAGGGCACGGTATGTGAATGAAGGGGAGGCCGCTCTGTTTGTGTCACAAGCCTGTGGTGAACCCTGCGATGAACTGGCCGACTTCCTGGTGAAACGGGAGGTGCCGTTGCGAGTCTATACTGTGGATACCGATCCGGACGCCCGGAGTTTGTTTGATACCTTGAAAGGGGAGACGGTTCCCTTCCTTGTGATGGGGAGATTCCGGATCACGGGGTTTGATCTGGACCGTGTTGACCATGCGATTTCCGAAACATTCCAGCCCATGATTGTGGGGGAAAACGGGGCGGTCGACGTGGTGGTATTTCTGAGCGCAGACTGCCCGGGTTGCCGGAAGATGGAAGCCTTTTTGAAAAAACAGGGTATCGATTATACCGGGTACTGGATTGACGAAGAACCGGCCCATCGGAAAAAATTTGACGAATACGGATTTAAAGCGGTCCCGGCGGTGATCATTGGCGGTAAACCGGTGGTGGGGTACAATCCACGCGCTCTCAAGAAAATGCTCAGGAAAGCCGGTCTGATGTGATTTCCATCATCCCGGAATCTGCCGTGCCAGGTGGTCTGGGAGGATTTTATGCCGCGTTACGGGAGCTGTGTTTCGGTGCGGATGCTGTTTCAAAAATGACAGGTGACGATCCTGTTGACTGTGAACAGGCAACGCCGTATAACACTAAAGAATCCTTTTTTTCGCGAACGCAGGGACATTGACCCAGGCAACTATTTTTGAAAGGAGTCATCTCATGGCTGAACTGACCGTTTTTCACAGCGGAAATCCCCGTTGAGTTTCCTGCAAAAAGGCTATAGGTGTAGCCAAGGAAATGGAAACGATGTTCGGAGAAAAAATACGTCTGAACATTTTCACGACAGATTCTGAAGCCGCGCGGAGCTACAATTTCAGAAGCTCGACAAACGTCTTGTTTGACGGTGAACTGATTCCACTAGATATCTCATTGGACAAACAAAAAATGACGGATTTTCTTTCGGAAAAGCTGTCAGCATAACCGGTGAAAGGGATAAACCATGTTTAAACAACGATGTCCAGGTGTGGCCTGCCTCTTGACGATTCTGGTGTTCCTGTGGATCCCGGTGCCGCTGCTGGCTGAAGGGGTATCTGAACTGATTCGTGATGTTGCCGTGACCACGACTGTCTCTGAAAAAGACACCCAGACCACCATCAATGTCACCCTGAATCCGGAACAGATTTTTGCCATGGATGATCTGGCTGAGGCCTTTGCAGAAGATGCAGACGGCGAAATCTATGAATTTACATCTGCGGATTTTATCAGAGATATGTTCAGCACACGCCTTTTCAGGGTACTGCCGTTTCAGCTTCCCGGAACGGGGATCCGTATTGTCCTGACCGATACCGACGGCAACACGCATCTGTTTCACACGCAGATAAAAACCCCCAAACGGCTTGAAGCGCCCAACGCGGTTCCCTTTGCCGGTGTCAGTTATGACGGAACCTGGGAAGGCAGTGGGGATCATTACGATGTCTCGTTCACCGTTGAAAACAATAAACTGACCCTTTTCGAGATCACCTTCGGGGTAGACTGCGGAACCGGATACTGGTACCGGCATACCTGCAGAGACTGGAATCCGCGATCAGTGGCTGACGGTGATTTTTCTTTCTGGACGTGTAATGGTTCGACGCATTTTGAAGGCACCTTTGCCAACGCTCATGAACTGAGCGGAACCCTTGAGTACAACGGCAATTTGGGCTGTGTTTACAATGGAACCTTTGCGGCCATCAACACCATCCATCCGCCTCCTGCAGAACCGGACCCCGGCCCGGGAGATCCGGTGGATCCGAATATGAAAACCGTCTACATCCCCCACATCACCGGCGGTTATGCGGAGTGGACAGATTACCTTCAGGTTGACAACTTCGGCATTGCCAATGCGCCCCTTACGCTCACCCTGTACGCCGCCGATGGAACCTCCCTGTACACCGGCAACCATACGGTTCCCCGTTTGGGCAAAAAGATCCTCACCTTAAAGAAGTTTGCCGGCGCGGCCACTGCAACATCCGGCGTGATTCGATACACGGAACCCAACCTGAAATTTCGTCTGACCCAGGTGATTCTGGCCGGCGGGATCGCGGAATTCGAACTCACGGATGAGCGGTCCACCGCTCTGGTCTTCATGTACACGGATTCGCTTCCGCTGTTTAACTGCCAGGCAAAAGGACTGGCCCTCACCAACTTTGGTGCCAATGCCATCAACGTTACCCTGTCAGCCATCGGCGGCGGTGCGACCTTGGCAACGAAAACTGTGACCGTGCAGCCCAACGCCCACCTGGTGGGGGTTCACGCTGCGTGGTTTCCTGGGGTTGACATCAATTCGGTGAAGTCCATCCGGGCCACGGCACCGTCTAAGTCCATGGCCGGCATTTCCATTTCAGGCAACGCCGGGAATACCAAACTGCTGTTTACGCCGGGAATCTCCATGGACTAAGTCGGGGTGATGCGATCACACGTGATTCAGGCAAATCTCCTGCTCACCCTGACGGCGGCGATCTGGGGGTTTTCCTTTGTGGCCCAGCGGGTGGGAATGGACCATGTGGGGCCGTTTACGTTTAACGGTGTCCGCTTCTGGCTGGGGGGGCTGTCACTCCTGCCATTGATCTGGCTTCGCGGGGGCCGCTATCGCTATACCGATGAAACGTCGCAGACCGGCAGCTGGATGCTGACATACCGGCTTCCCCTGGGCGGTCTGGCGGCGGGTATCGTACTGTTTTCCGGCGCCACGTTTCAGCAGGTGGGGATTCAGTACACCACCGCCGGAAAGGCCGGGTTCATTACAGGGCTCTATGTGGTGATTGTTCCGTTCCTGGGTCTGTTTTTCGGGCAGCGGGCCGGTATGGCCACCGTTGCCGGCGCCATCCTGGCCGCAATCGGACTCTATCTGCTGAGCATCAAGGGCGGGTTTACCATGGCGTTCGGAGATCTGCTGGTGCTCATCAGTGCGTTTTTTTTTGCCATTCACATGCTCCTGATCGGCTATCTGTCTCCGCAGGTGGATCCGCTTAAACTTTCCTGCCTGCAGTTTCTCTGTTGCGGCACCATCAGTCTGGGGACGGCCGTTGCCATTGAAACCGTCACGCTGACCGGTATCCGCATGGCCGCCATACCGATTGTGTTCGGTGGTGTGTTTTCTGTGGGGGTGGCGTATACGCTTCAGACGGTGGCCCAGCAGCATGCGCATCCGGCCCATGCAGCGGTGATCCTGAGTCTGGAATCCGCCTTTGCCGCACTGGGCGGTTGGCTGTTTCTGGGGGAAATCCTCGGCGGCCGCGGGTGGGTCGGCTGCGGATTCATGCTCGCCGGGATGATGATTTCCCAGATTCCTGAATCCGGATCCGGTGATACTGGCTGACGCGGGTCAGGATGGTGCCGGATTCCAGGGACTCTGTCGTGGGATCACTTTTCTGAAATAAATCAGCGCCGCTACTGTTTACCGGCATCTTGCGGGCTGCCGGAAACGGGTCTGGCACTGTCATGTATCACAAAGGACGCCGCAAGGTGCCTTTGTTCGCGCCTCACAGCCAGGCCCCTATTTTGCGCCCGCCTCTTTTGCAAAGCTCAGGTCGACAAATTGCGCCATGTCGATCTTGCGTTTCATGATTTTCATTTCAGTGTGCATATAGTCCTGGATGATTTCAAGGTCACTCACCACCGGCATCAGTTCGTCTGTTGAAATCCGTTGACGCGGGTCGGTGAGTACCGCTTTGATCACGTCCGGGTCCTGGCCGAGAAAATGGGCACCGATGATGGCCGCATTTTCCGGCTGGGCTTGAACTGAACGGCCGGAACGGACCAGAGAGGTGGTGATTTCCTGTACTGCATCCGGATATTGGCCGATGATTTCATCCCGCATGACAAGCACGCAGCAGGGGTGGCCGGACCAGAGCTCTTTTGACAGATGGAATTCTTCGGCAAATCCGGCGGCAATGGCCTGGGAACCAATGGGCTCGGCAACGATGAAACCGGCGATTTCGCCTGCTTCGTCATACTTGAGCGCTTCGTTCATCATCATGGGGGCCACCACTTCAAGGGTCACATCAATACCCGGCATGTTGCTGGTGCCCGGTTTCATCCCTTTTTCAGCCAGCAGTTTGTGAAACAGCATGTTGTGCACAGAAAGCTGATAGGGGATGAGAATGGCTTTTCCTGCAAAATCCTCGATTTTCTGAATGTTGGCGGCCTTGTTCTTGACCAGAATACTGCCGGATTTATGGGTGAAGAGGATGAGTTTCACGTTGACACCGGACTTGAACAGATCCATGGCCGTCGGTGCCAGAATGAAAGCGCCGTCAATGGTTTTTGCGGCAAGGGCGTCGGCAATTTCGTTCCAGCCGTTTTTCGCCACGGTTTCCATGTGGCAGTAGTTGAATACTTCCATTTTTTTTTTCAGCTTGAGATCGGTCACCCCCAGAATGAGATGATCGGTTATCTTCAGGTGTCCGATTTTGATGACCGGCTTTTCCCCCATGGGCTCTCTCCTTGACAAAAGGTCGCGGAACTGCGGTGATGTTGTGGTTGATCGGAAACATAACCGGCTGACGCCGGAGACGTTTCGCTAGATATCGTGCGCCGTGAACGTACTGGAATCCGAGAAGAAACACGGTTACAGGAAAGTCTTGACACATTACTTACCCGTCATCATATCAAACCCCCTGCGCGATGGCAATACGCAAAATGGGCCGATTGCCATGCGGCGAGGGGGCCGTCGTGCACTGAAACGTCCAGCGTCCGTTGCAGCAGATGAATCGATATCACAAGACACTGCATGGGAAAAAGAAAGGGCGCGGATTTCACGACTTCAGTATTGGTGAGAACGGACGATAGTATCAGAAACGGTTTTTCGAATATCGGCCGTTGCAAGACGTTACCGGTTGCACAGGCAATAGGGATATGGATCTATCGGGTGGCGTCAGAGCAAGTGTGTCAAGACATCGATGCCATATGGAGGATGAACGCATATGCGTGGACAGGATGATCGACTTGGTGGAACCAGTGGTTTTTTGGGCGCCATCATGGGGCTGGTTTCTCAGCTGCTTGACGGCATTGTCGAGACGCAGGAGCGGCAGGCCGCGGCCATGGAACGGCGGGCAGACGCCGATGAGCGAACGGTCGCTGCCATTGAGGAGCGAAACCGGCTGGAAGCACGAAAAATAAACGCACTTGAACGGATTGCCGATAAACTGGGTGAGGGCCGGCTTTCAGCGCCATCTCCCAAATCGCATACGGCCAGGACTGAAGTGGGGACAGACGATCCAGTTGAAGACGGGACCGCTGAAAGACACGGGGAAGATCTTCATGCCGTTGCGACAGATGATCTGTTTTTCCAGGAGAAGGATTCGGCAGAGGCACTGGATATAGATTCGCTGGTCGATGCGGTGGATGACCTTTCCGTGCTGCTGGATGATCCGGCAGTGGTGGCTGCCCCTGTAGATGACTTGGCCGGCCTGCTGGATGCGCCGTCACCGGCCGCTGCACCTGTGGATGATCTGTCCTTGCTGCTGGATGAAGTGGATGATCTTGCGGCCCAGATCGATGATGATGAACCCGGTATAACGGGCCGAGAGGCAGATGGGCCGGCTGCTGAGGGCACCGAAAACCTAGCGGATGTCATGACACAGGCAAATCCGTTATCGGATATGGATGACACAGCCCTTGTCACCAATGATGATATTGATGCGCTGCTGGCCAGCATGTCAGCTTCGGCGGCTGAACCGGCTCCGGCGGTTCCGGACACAAAAGTCGATTCACCCCCCCAGGCGATGCGAGATGCTCCTACAGACGCCGTTGACGACCCAATGGACACCGGGAATGAGCCGCCGGCTGAGGAAACAGAGATCGTAGACGATGTGGATGATCTTTCCGCGCTCCTGGATGATCTTGAGGATGCCGGTCCGCCAACGGTTGAAGCGGCCCTTGCCGCAGAAAACCTACCAGACCCCCGAGTGGACCCGGATGCGTATAAAACTCGGATGATCAGCCGGGTGATCGGGCTGCGGGAAGCGGGGCTGACCGCAGCAGAGACCGCAGAACAGCTCAATCAAAAAGGGCTGCCCCCATTGTCCGGCAGCGGGCAGTGGAAAATCGGCACCATTGAAAAGATCTATCAGTTCATCGCGTCTTCAGCAAAACAGCGAGGGTAATCTGTTTTTACGCGGGCATGAGGAGCTTGAATCCGGTGGCCGCATCTGTACGGCGGACAGCCGTGCAATCGTTGAGCTCAAACAGAATCGCTTCCATGACATGCCAGACCTTGACCCCCTGGCGGATACATCCGGTCACGGTCTGATCGTTTCGGCCGCAGGCCATGTGCAGGTGGAGGGTCGGGACCCCGGTGTCATCGGGGAACAGGGTGCCGGTGCCGACAATTTCATGGGCGTTATCAAGCACATGCTGCATGGGATTCACGGGCACACCGCGGGTCGACTCGGGGCCAACCACCAGGCGTGAACCTTCATCTGCACCGCCGACAATGATCAGGCCGGCAGCGGTAATTTTTTCTGTTTGCGCAAGTTGTTCGATGGCCGCGTGTACAATGTCGCCGTCTTCAAGCCGGATAACGAAGATCCGGCCCCAGGTGGCTGTGGTATATTTCATGTGTTCACCTCACAGGGGGCGTTGCGCCGGACCTGTGACCGTTATGCATTCACGGGGGGGGGAATACACCCTGCGATAACACCCGTGTGCGGGGTTGTTCAGGTTCCAGGTGCGGGCTCGATCCGTTTGTGTTCCAACTGGGTGTTCAGGGTGCGGGTTTGTTTTTCCGGCTGACTGTGGGCCTGAGTCAGTTTGGCGATGAACCCTTTGCTCACCTGTTCCCAGATTCTCTGAATTTTTATTTCATCCATCATGATACCTCTCTGTCTGTCAATTTTCAAGGACGATCACTGTGGTGACGGTCTGCTGAAACCTTTAATATCTTGCAGGGAATTCTGCAGGGAACGTGCCAGAGCGGTTTTGATCGGTGGGGAGCCTGTATCATTTTCTTTGAATAAAACAGCTCTGAGCTGTTATTTCAATACGCTTCGGCGGATTGATGATAAAAAAAACAGCCCGTCAATATCAAAATGATGGGATGGCCACATTTTTTTTCGTCAACGTGCCGACACCGCGTCAAAAGACCGGCAGGTGTTGCGGAAAATATTGCCGGGTTTTCAACCGGTCAGCGGTGTGAGATCTGTTTTTTCGCCAACCGCTTCACCAGGCGCGTGTGAATACAGTCAAACCCGCCATTGGACATGATGAGAATCAGGTCACCGGGACGGGCATCTGTTTCGAGTGCATCAAGGATCGCATCCGTGTCCGGAAAAGACCGGGCATCCTTTCCTCGTGATCGCAGATCGGCTGCCAGCTGCTCAGATGAAAACCGGATATCCTCGGGAATCTTTGAAAGCAGGGGCGGCTGCCGGATATAGATCCGGTCTGCCGGCTCAAAGGCATGGGCATAGGCGTTTTGAAACACATTTCGCATGCTGGTGTGGGTTCGGGGTTCGAAGACGGCAACGATCCTGCCGTCTGTGTAGTGGGGAACCACGGCGTTCAGGGTTTCCTTCACCGCCGTGGGATGGTGGGCGAAATCGTCCATTACGGTGATGCCGCCCGGTGTGCCCCGGACTTCCTGTCTGCGTTTGACGCCCTGAAACGCCATCAGTCCGGATTGAATTGTGTGTGCAGACAGCCCTATGACCTCATGGCAGAGGCTGATGACCGCCAGGATATTGGCGCGGTTGTGCCGGCCCATAAGCGGCGAGACAAAGGTACCAAAGGGCCGACCGTCACAGGTGATGTCAATCTGCGTATGCGGGCCGTCGATCCTGACATGTGTGATCTGCCAGTCTGCGTCCGGTGCATTTCCGAAGGTGCGGACCCGGCACCCGGCAGACCGAATCACCTCCCGCACATGGGGGTCTGCGGCCTGGGCAAACAGGCGGGCGTTCCGGGGGATACGGGAAACGAATTGTTCAAAGGTCGCTTTGACATGCGCCAGATCCCGGTAGATATCCGCATGGTCAAACTCGATGTTGCCGAGAATGGCCGCGTGCGGCGGATAATGGAAAAATTTGGCCTGCTTGTCAAAGAAAGCGGTATCATATTCATCTCCCTCAATGACCACCGTATCCCCGGCACCTAACCGATAGTTACTGCTAAAGTTTTTCAGAATCCCGCCGATGATAAACGATGGGTCCTGGCCTGCAAAATGGAGTATCCAGGCCAGCAGGGAAGCGGTGGTGGTCTTTCCGTGGGTGCCGGTGACCAGAAGGATTTTTTTCCCGTCCGCCACAAACCGGTTGAGCGCCTGGGGCATGGAGCAGTACGGAATCCCTTTTGCCTGGGCAGCCAGCACTTCGGGATTGTCTTTGCCTGCCACGTTGCCCACGATCACCAGATCCGGATGATGGGACAGGTGGTCCGGTGTGAATCCTTCCATGAGCGTTACGCCTTTTTCCCTGAGAAAATCGCTCATGGGCGGATAAACAGCCTGATCAGATCCGGTCACCCGAAACCCCAGATCCTTGAGCATGCAGGCGGTCGCACCCATGGCCGTACCGCAGGCCCCGATCAGGTGGATGGAGGCGACGGTGCCCGGAAAAAACGGCATCAGGCCAGCTCCCTGAAGGTCTCTTTTGCCGCTTCGAGGGTGGCGTCGATATCCGCGTCCGTATGCGCGGCAGAGACAAACCCGGCCTCGAACTGGGACGGGGCCAGGTAAACACCGCGTTTACGCATACCGGCATACCAGGCAGAGAACCGGTTGAGGTCGGATGTCCTGGCCGCGTCAAAATTGCGGATGGGACCGGCGGCAAAAAAAAGGCCGGTCATGGATCCCGCCCGGGTGCCGTACACAGGAATTCCCGCCTGGGCAGCCGCCTCGACAAGTCCGTCCGAGAGAGCGGCGGCTTTTTTATCCAGCGCATCGTAGAATCCGGGTGTGCGGATGGCGTCAAGGGTGGCGATACCCGCTGCCATGGCGAGTGGGTTCCCGGACAGGGTGCCGGCTTGGTAAACGGGTCCCACAGGTGCCACATGAGAGAGGATTTCTTTTTTGCCACCATAGGCACCCACCGGCAGACCGCCGCCGATGATCTTGCCAAAGCAGGAAATATCCGGATCAATGCCGTACACCGACTGGGCACCGCCCAAGGCCACGCGGAAACCGGTCATGACCTCATCAAGGATAAACAGGGCCCCATGTGCGGCGGTCAACTCTCGGATGGCCTGCAGAAAACCGGGCTCGGGCAGTACCGTCCCCATGTTTCCGGCCACGGGTTCTGCAATCACGGCGGCAATCTTTTCCCCCTGTTCGGCCATGACCCGGGCAAGGGTGTCGGTATCATTGTAGGGAAGGGAGAGGGTGGTTTTGGTGACGGCCGCCGGTACCCCTGGGCTTCCGGGGATGTTCAGGGTGGCAACGCCGGAGCCGGCCGCCACGAGGAGCAGGTCCGCGTGTCCGTGATAGCAGCCGTCAAACTTGATGATGAGATCCCGTTTCGTATACCCTCTGGCCAGTCGGATGGCACTCATGGTGGCTTCGGTGCCCGAGTTGACCATGCGGACCCTTTCAACAGAGGGGACGCAGTCGATGACCCGTTTTGCCAGCTGAATTTCAAGTTCCGTGGGTGCGCCAAAGCTGGTGCCTTTTGCCAGGGCTGCCGTGATGGCGGAAATTACATCCGGATGCCGGTGCCCCAGAATCATGGGCCCCCAGGAACCGACATAGTCAATATAGATGTTGCCGTCTGCGTCATAGAGGTACGCACCGTCCGCCTTGTCGATAAAGAGCGGGGGAACGCCCACGGATTTACAGGCGCGTACCGGGCTGTTCACGCCGCCGGGGATGAGGGTCGATGCGGTGTCAAAAAGGGTCTGGGATGTGTCTGGGGTCATGAACGTCTCCCTGCGTCGGATCTGTATACCGGCGGCCATCGGATGGCCGCTGGTTCATTTTGTCAGTTGATAGAAAACGCGTGTCGTGTATACTGTATCGTATGCTGTGAATAGCAAAGCCTCCGACAGGGGTCAAATGCAAAATGGAGTGTTGTGTTTCATGGTCGTTCAGCAGTTGAAAGTGGTTTCAAAATTTTTGCACCATGTGCTGGGCGTACGTCCGTGGGCGTTCGGGCTGCTGCCCGATGCGGATGGTTATGTGCGGATCAGGGACCTCTTAAACGCCCTGCACGAGGAAAGAAAATGGCGGCATGTGCGGGTGGGGATGCTCAAGGAAGTGTGTATCACACTGCCCAACGCGTCGATTGAGATGACAGAGACCTGCATCCGGGCAACAGACCGAAACCGGCTTGCTTCCGGTAAAACGGCCGAAAACGTACCAAAACTCCTCTATACCTGTGTACGGGCCAGGGCCCATTTTCATGTGGTGAACAAGGGGCATTACCCGGCAGGAGATAGACCGGTCCTGCTGTTTGCCGACCTGGATAAGGCAGTGCGCGTGGGCGAACGAAAAGGACAGAAACCGGTGCTGCTCACGGTTCAGATGGCTGCGGCGGCTGAAGCAGGCGTGGCGATCACGGCCTTCGGAGACGGGATGTTCACCGCACCCTTTCTGCCCCAGGGCACGTTTACCGCACCGCCCCTGCCCAAAGCGCGGGCGCACAAGCAGCGTCCAGAAAAAACAAAGAAAACCCCGCCCCTCGCGTCGCCGCCCATGGCCGGCGGTTATCTTCCGGATCCGGACCGGCTGCGTCATCCGCCCGGGCGCACTGGAAAAAAAGGAAAAGACAAAGGCGGGTGGAAACAGGAGCGAAAACGGGTGCGACGGGAAAAAGAAATGTACGGGACCGGGTAAGTGCCGGCCATCGGGATACGATAAATAAGGAGGATGCAATGAAACAGACAAAACGTCTGGTCGGGGTGATCCTGCTCGGATGCATGGTCGTCGGGTGCGGGAAAGACACGGATACCCGGAAAACGGCAGACACGGTGGTCGAGGATGTCACGGGGTATACCACCTACAAACAGGGAGAACGGGTGAAAGAAAAACTCGAGAACCTGGAACTGCAACAACTGGAACGGATCAAGGCAGCCGATCAGATTGCAGACGAATAACCTGTGGGCAAAAAGTCTCACGTGAAATTCTCTTGATCTTTTTCGGCTGTAATTGTTAAACTAAAAATAGTATAAATGTACGTAATCATGATACGCAAGGGGGTATCAGTTTTGTCTGTTTTGCCTGTTATCTGCTTTTACGCGTCGTGCGGGTCGGTATGAAAACACGTCTGCGTCAGTTTTTAACTTCCATAAAGTGAAGGTCTTGTCATGTCAAATACGCGTGTGAATTTGAGTCGGAGGGCTAGGGGTGTTCAGTCTGCGGTAATGATGGTTTTCATGGCATGGGTGCTCGCTGCGGCGCCGGCTGCACTCGCGGATGTGTCGATTACGGCCACAAACAGTGCTGCCACCAGTCCCTGCGCTGTGGAGACCTATACGGTGAGCGTCACCAATCCTGCGGATGACGATATGACGGAGATGGTTATCACGGTTGAGGTTCCCGATAACACGTTTGCCTTTGTCGCGGGTTCCGCAACGATCACTACCCCGCAAAACGGGAATCTGGCAGGAAGTGATGCCAATCCGGCGATTTCAGGAAACCAGCTTGTGTGGAATCTGGATGATCCTGCCCTGTTTAACGGGAATGTGGCGGTTGCCAAAAATGAAACCCTTACCCTGACCTTTGACGTCAGCTACAGTTGCACGTCAACCGGCGGTGCGGTCCTCGTGACGCTGGGCGCAGAGCGTCCGCGCGGACAAGCCATGAGCGAAACCAATACCGTCAATGTGGATGTCTATCCGGGTGCGGTGACCATTAAAAATTCCCCTGAAATTCAGGATGTCACCCTCGAGTCGCTTCCGGACAACGAGGAACCCACCTGGCAGGTAACCATCGAAAATACCGGTCTGGGAACTATTTACAATATCGTGGTTCGCGACGTTTTTGGGTCTGGGTTAGCGTATATTGATGGCTCTGCGCAGATCGGTTCAACCCCGCTGACCCGGTCTGGTGATGACTGGGATCTGTCTCAATTCTCGGCAGACCCGGACGGTAACGGCACCGGCCTTGCGGACCTGGACGGGGACGGTGAATATGACGACCTTCCACAGGGCGAAACAATTACGATCACTGATGTGCGGGCAACTATAGTCGGCTGCACAGATCTGACCAGCTCTGCGGATATCCGGTACGGCTGCGACGATACAGCTTCAGGGGTCTGTTATGATTCGGCCACTGCCGGAGAAACCGCGTCAGCCAGTGTGGCGGCGCAAGTGGTGGATCCGGACATATCGATCGCCTTTGACGCGGCCGGGAAACTGGATAATATCAGTTTCTGTGACGGGGCTGATGATGTTACGCTGGCGATTACCAACGAACCTGATGGCGGTCTGGCCCGTTATGTTTCCTATAAGGTGGACAGTTTTCCTGCAGGATGGACGGTCACCGACATAAAACCGGCAGGCGTTACCTGGAACAGCACGGAAGGCCAGTTTGAAAACATACCGGATATAGAAGGCGGCGAGACCGAAACCATTACTTTTGACCTGATCTGGGAAGGCCCTTCCGGTGATCCCTGTAACGCAGCCGCTGCCAGTTCCGCTCTGTTGATGACAATTCAGTACACCAATGTCTGCGGAACAGCGTTTACGCCGCCCACACAAAACGACACCCTGTCCATGGAATCTGGCCTGGGGCGCCTGACCCTGGAGGCCGCTGCAGACATAGGCACGGACCGGGTGAATGTGGGTCAAACAGGAATTTCCATTGATCTGACAGCGACGGTGGGGAATATCACCGGCCCCAATGCCGGATTCAGTGGCAACACCAATATCACCTACACCCTGCCGCCTGGCTGGGCGGTAACAAATGCTGCCGGGGGCACGGTTTCCGGGAATATCAACACCGGTTTGGTCATTACCTGGCCCCATACCTTCGACAGCGCGAATTCCCTGTTTGCCGAGACCATCACCGTGAATGCAACCGAAGATCCCTGTGACGCGGGCAGTTTGGTGAACATGGAACTTGATGTCGATGCCATGAATCCCCTAGATTGCAAGGGGTGCACGTATACCCTGGAAGAGACGGTGACAGATTCCGTGTTTGTGAATCTGGATTCTGCAACGAATGATCCGCTGGAAGATTCAAGTAAAACCATTACCTATGACAACCCTTTGAATTCGGCTGCGGGCGAAGCCTGCCGGCAGGCCATTTACACGGTGACCTATAATTTTTCGGCAAATGCGCCGGATACGTGGGCGAATATTGTTCTGACAGAAGAACTGATTCTTGATCAGACATTTGCAGAACTTGTCAGTGTGACCTATAACAGTGCAGACTATACGTCGTCTGTCGCCACATCCACTTCGGGTACGTCTGTCGAATTTGATCTTTCCGGTCTTGAGGGCAGCGCACCGGCCCCCAGTGCCGGTCATGTGCTGGCGGTTCAATTCAAGACAGACAGTGTCAGCAACAGCGTGGGGGCCGGCGTCCAGTTTTCCCACCTGACGCTTCCGGGTGTTCCCTCTGACTGCAGTTCAGACGATGATTACGAAGAAGGCGTGCCGGTCAGTTTTGGCCGTCAGACCATGGACATTGCCCTTTCTGGTCCGGATCTGGTTGGACGCTGTGATGTTAAAACCTATCGGATCACGCTGACCAAAAACGATGACTATTACGCCTATGATCCGGTGGTGACCCTGAATCTGGATCCGGATGGGGACGGCGAAAGAAACTATGGTTATCTGCCAAACTCGGCCAATCTGGACGGATTTACGGATGAAGGCGGAAGCCCGGTAACCAACTTTGAACCCACGGTTTCAGGCAATACCCTGGTGTGGGATTTTTCAATTCAGGGGGGGACCGGTGTTGATTATGAGTCAGTGGACTATATCGAAGTCGATTTGCGGTTGGGCTGCACCGCAGCGGCTGCGGATGGTCTGGAGGCAGACGTTGCTTACAATACCTGGTGTGATAATGATGTCAAGCCGCCAGTAGAAAGCGATTCTGCCACCTATGCCCCGGATGCCTCATACATCATCGGGCCTGCGTTGACGGTTTATCAGACGCCGGAGAAGTATTATGCCGAGGCTGGCACGGCTGCATGGGATCTGTATATCACCAATACCGGCAGCGGTGTTGCCTACAACGTGGTGTTGCAGGATGAACTCGGAGGCGATCTGGCCTATGCGTCATCCACCTGTAACGGGACGAATCTGGCTGTGGAAACTTCCGGGCAGACCGTGACATGGCGGTTCCAGCTGACCGCAGATCCGGACGGGCCAGGCGGCCTTGATGACCTTGACGGTGATGGATTTTATGATGACCTGGCACCGGGAAAATCCGCCAAGGTGTCCGCCGTCTTTTCCATTGTCGAGAACGGGTGCACGGAGATGACCAGCACGATCACCGGGCACAGCAGTTGTGATGTGACGGCGGCAAACCCGCAGACCGCCACATGGAACGGCATAGAATATTGTGACGACTCAACGCCGGACACGGCCGAGGCCTTTGTCCGGAGCACGCAGGTGGTGACCGCCAATCAGTTTGCCGGCCCCATGCCCCTGTGCGGATCTCAAACCGCATCCTTTATTCTCAAGAATACAGGGCTGGCAACGATCTACGATGTGGATGTCAAGCAGGCCCTCCCTGCCGGCATCAGCTTCCAGAACAGTTCAGCGCTTTACGATCTTGATCTTGATGGTGACGGAACGTATGAAACGCAGAACCAACCCCTCGTCGATCCGCCGGAAGGAATCGGAACTGCGGCTGATCCGTACATCTGGGATGAAGGCGAGATTTCGGCGCTGGCCGCGTTGGCACCCAAGGCGTCCGTTAAAATCCATTTTACGGTCGAATCCACCTGTGGCGCCAGTGGCACCAGTCTTAATTTTGCGAGCAGTGCTGACTGGGAAACCGCCTGCGGAAGCGGGATTTCATCGACCGCGAAAATCGTCCGGATGGAACTGGCGGACATGGATGTCGGCGTGACGACGGAAGTCAGAAATGTCACAGCGGGTACGCCATTCACCTCAAATGAGTTCGGCGCAGACCCTGGCGACATGGTGGAGTATCGCCTTACCCTGACCAACCAGAGCGACGGAACACTCACCGCCGAGAATGTGCGTCTTGCGTGCACCCTGCCTGAGAACGCCATTACAGGGACAGTGACTTCAGCCAACCCGACGCCGACAAGTACGAGTCCGCTGTATTGGGATGTGGGGGATCTGACGTCAGGCGCAACCACTCAGTTTACCTTTCAGGTACAAGTCGATGCCTGCGTAGATGATGATCTTGAATCCGTGGTTACGTTTGGCTGTAATACCCCCCAATGCGAAGCCGGCAGCAATACAGAGGCCATGACGCTGCATGCAACGCCGGATGTCTCTACGGATGGTTCGATCACCGTCACGGGCGCGAATTTTACCACGGCCGGCGGGGATGTGACCATTGTGATAGACAATGCCGGCAGTACGGCGTCCAATCTGAATCTGAGTTATACTCTGCCGGATGGGTATGTGTATGATCCATCAAACGGGGGCGCCACCATCACCAGCTCCCTGGGAGTGAGTTATGCCGGAGACGATGAACCTGCGGATCCGAATGCGGACCCGCTTGTCTTTTCCGGGCTGAATAGTCATACCCTGTCTAACGCCGAAACCCTGACCATCCAGTTCCACGTCAAGGGCGACGGTAGTGGCTGGGATACAACCGCAGCGAACGACGCAACCGATCCGCTGGATATTGCAACCATTCCGGATACCGTTAACCATTCGGCCGTGTTTTCGTTTGATAATTCCTGCGGTGATTCGGATAGCGCAACAGCCAACGAAACCATCAATCCGTTGAATCCGGATATTGATATTACCCTGACCGAGGTAAAACAGGTTGTGGGCGAAGGTGGCACCGCCACCTGGGTCCTGACCCTGACCAACAAGGGGGATGCCCCGGCATCGAATATTGTGCTGACCAATCTTATCGAATCCGGACTGACCAACGCGACCGTCACATCGGGTCAGGCCCCGGATTCAGGAACCACCGCCGCCAACGGCACGTGGACAATTCCCGGCCCCATTCCTCCCGGCGGCACCTGGACGGTAACTATCACTGCGGAGGTGGATACGCCGCCAAGCGGCCCCCTGACCCATACTGCCACAGTGGAAGGGTTTGCAAAGGATGCCGCAGGCACCACCATCGGCACCTACACCCATGATGAAGCCAAGGCCTATGTGGTCTGTTTCGATATGGACAAAACGGTGGATAAATCAACCGCCAATGTGGGGGAACTGCTCACCTATGATCTGACCGCGACGTTCAGTAATACCGAAACATATCAGGATGTGGTGCTCAAAGATGTCCTGCCCGCCCATATGACCTATGTGGGTGTGACACCCCAGACAGATCATACGGTGGCAGACGGCGGTGTTACGGTCAGCGGCCAGACACTGACATGGTCGCCGGCGTCGTTTACCGGCAGACAGGTGTTTCATATGAAGGTGACCGCCCGGATTGACAATGATCCGGCAAATACCGGTGCGCCGACGCAGACCACGCTGACAAACACATTTGAAGCCGACTTTGATGTGGATTTCAACGGAGACATCGTTGAAATAAATCCGGATAATCCGGATGACAAGGCGCGGGTTACTGCGGACACCCTTGTGACAGAACCCAAACTCACCCTGACCAAAACCATGACACCGTCTCTGGCGGATGCCGGGGATACCATCACCCTTACCCTGACTGTTGCCAACACCGGTGACGGCACGGCGTATAACGTCGATGTTTCGGATTACCTGAACGATACGGATGGGGACGGCAATGTATCGTCGGATCCGGATGATAAGGTCATCTTTGTTTTAAACTCTGCCACAGCGGTGACAACACCGCCGGGCTGGACGTTCGCTGACTCCGGCAGTGCGGCTGAGAACTATGCCGTGACCTATACCAGTAACGGAGGTAGCGAAGGCTATATACAGGCAGGCCAGACCCGCACGTTTGTGTTTACAGCAACCTTGGAATCATCCATTGTTGCCGGTACCACCTATACAAATACGGGGCGCACGGATGGGCATTCGCTCTCAGATGGGGATGCTGAACATGACAACCCGGATTTTGACCGGATTCCCACAGACGACGGAACCGCTGATATTACCGTTGCCGCGCCGGGTATCCAGACCAAACTCCTGACGAAAACATCAGAAGATCACACGGACCCGGGCGACAGCAATCTTGCTGCAAATCCGCCCCTGGCCATTGGTGAAGTGGTCTCTGTGAAGCTCTATTTTTCCTTTCCCGAAGGGTATACCGAAAATGTACTGCTCCGGGATCGCCTGCACAACCTGCTCACCGTTCCATGGGGTGAGTACGTTCCCGGATCCGCCCGGTTGTCAAAAAATTCGGATGACCTTACCTGCGCTAACGACCCGGGAGGGATCAATAGCGCGGCCACAGGCACCCCGGTGAATGTCAGCGTTAACACAACTGCCGATGATACCTATGCGTATATCGATTTAAACCTGGGAACGGTCACCAATGCCAATACCGCGACGGGTGTTACGGAAAGCTTTACCTTCACCTTTGATGTGGTGGTCCGCAATGTGGATGTGACCAATGCCGGCGCACAGCTGGTGGATGAAGGACTGATCCGTTACACGCCGGACGGCGGCGCCGATATCTGGGTGCCAACGGCTCCGGTAACCGCCCATGTGGCAGAGCCCGTCTTGTTCGTTGCCCTGGATGCGTCTCCAGGTGCGGCGGATGGTGGGGAGACGGTCACGTTTACCCTCCGCCTGGAGAACCGCGCCAGCGGTGTGAATGGAACCGACGCCTTTAATCTTGAATTTTCCGATCTGCTGCCGGCGGACTTTACCAATCCCGATAATTTTACTGTGGTAAGCAACGGCGGCGGCCGGACGCTCACCCCGTGCACAGGGGGAAATTATTTTAACGGAAACCAGCTCTGCGGGACCATTGATCAGCTGGGACCCGGAGAATATATTGACGTAACTTTTACGGCCGACCTTATTGATGAGGCGGCATATGGGAAAATCATTACCACCGAGGCCACCCTCACCGGGACGTCTTTGCCGGGTGAACAGGGAACAGGTGACGCGACACCGGGTGCTTCCGGTGCTGAAAATGGTGAGCGTACCGGAAGCGGCGTCAATGCCAATGACCTGTCTGTATCCGATCCAGCGGTTGTGTCTGTGTCAAAACCTTACATCAGCAAAAAACTGGTGCCGGAAAACCTCTGGTTCGCGATTGGTGAAACCGCATCCTATGTGGTGACGGTGCCGGTGCCGAAAGGGTCGGCAACCTCTTTTGTGGTCACTGACACACTGTCAGCCGGGCTGTCCTTTGTGCCCGGCACCCTGAGTGTCGTCCTGCCAGGAGGCATGACGGCATCAACGACGCCTCTGACAGAAGGTAACGCGGCGTTCTTTACCGCTTCAGGAAGTGACTTGACCTTTGACTTTGGTACGCTCACGGCGTCAGCTGCCGATGATATCGTGATCACCTATGATGTGAATGTGGATAATGTGATCGAAAATCAGGATGGCGATTTTCTGGATAATGCCGTCAAACTCACCTACACCGATCCGTCAGGCGGCAGTTTTACTGTGGGGCCGACGGTGAGTGTGCCGCGGCTGCGGGTGGGTGAACCAAACCTTGAAGTGGAAAAGACAATTACCGCAGGTGCCGTGGGATCAAATGGCGGTGACACCGTGTCGTGGCAGGTGGTGGTGCAAAATACGGGACACACCACTGCATACCAGATGAACTGGTCCGATGTGCTGCCGGCCGGTCTCTATCAGATTTCGGGACAGGCGCTTTCCGTGATCGGAGACGTGTTTTTAAATGACACCAGCACGTCGCTGAATACCTCGCATCTGGCGGTATCCACAACCACCAACCTAGAGGACACGATTTCCCTGCCCCTGTTCCAGATGGCGGCAGGCAGTGAGGTGACCATCACCTTTGACGCGGTGATCATGAATTCGGTGACGGGTGGTGAAACCCTGACCAATGCGACCCGGGTGAATTATACCAGTCAGCCGGATGGCGGCCGCGATAATTCTACGAATCCAGGCAATGTGGACGATGATGACGATACGGACCTGAACAACTATGAAGAAGGCGACGCTGCATCGTTTACGACCGGTCAGAACATTGCCATTGACAAGATGGTGCTGGGAGACCGGGATATCCCCGTGGGCGGTCTGGCGGTGTTCCGGATCCGGGTCAGCCTGGACCAGGGAACCACAAACGCACTAAAAGTGATAGATAAGCTGCCGGACGGTCTGGCCTATGTAAGTAATACCATCACGCCGGGTACCATGGGCATGGTGATCCAGAATACCGGATATACGACGCCAACGGTCAGCGGGCAGACCGTGACATTTGATTTCGGAGATGTCACCAATCCCGCTGATGGATCTGCGGACAACGATTATCTGGATATTGATCTGTCTGTCAGGGTGAAGAATATTCCCACAAACCAGCAGGACGTGGAGCTGAAGAACGGTGATGATTCACAATCCTCCGAAACCTGGCTGGAATATGGTCCCACCGCCGACACGGTCTATGTGGATACGGACCCCGGTACGCCGGGTCATCAGGGTGTCAGTGTCGCTGTGGTGGAACCGAACCTGGTCATCACCAAAACTGCTGCGCCAGTGACGCCTGCTGTGGGCGCCACCGTGACCTTTACCATACGGGTGGAACACACGGACAGTGCGGCAGACGCCTTTGACGTGACCGTAACTGATACGCTTCCGGCGGGTCTGACCTATGTCATGGGTTCCACGACGCCGCCTGCAACGGCAGATGAAACGGATCCTACCCGTCCGGTCTTTTCGTTGAATACCATTACCCAGACAGAAGGATTCAAGGAATTTTCATTTCAGGTGACCGTGGATCCAGGTGCGGCGTCCGGACAAACCCTGACCAATACGGCCAGAGTTGACTGGAGCAGCATCACCGGTGCAGACGGCACCACTGACAGCGGCCGGAACGGTGACAACTGTCCGGGGCCGACCGGATTGAATGATTATTGCGATACCGATACCGCAGATGTCACCCCCACTATGTCTGCGATAATCGATGCGACGAAAACCGTTGCCATTGCCGTTGACGCCGACGCCGACGGTGAAGTGGATCCGGGGGACACCCTCGCGTACACGATTACGCTGGTTAATGACGGCCCGGCAGTGAACGGGGTGGTGTTCACAGATACGATTCCAGAACATACCGCCTATGATCCGGGTTCGCTCACCACAACCCGGGGCACGGCAGATGATTCCGGAAACCCGGATCTGTCCGTTTCTGTGGGCGCAATGGGAACGGGTGAAACGGTGACCATCACCTTCCGGGTTATTGTGGCTAACGGCACGCCGGAAGGCACCGTCATCCGCAATCAGGGCAGTGTGGACAGTGACGATACGGTACCCGAACCCACGGACGCAGACGGGGATGACACCAACGGTGATCAGCCCACGGATATTCCGGTGGGCGGCACGCCCGCCGGCGCAGATCTGTATGCGTGGAAAATCGTGGAGTTGACAACCGATGCAGACGCATCGGGTACGATCACCCCAGGCGACACCCTGCGCTACTGGATTCAGCTGCAGAACACCGGAGATACGGAACTGAGTGGTGTGAGCCTCTCTGACACCATTCCGGCAGGGCTGACCTATGTGGCAGGCTCTGAAGAGACCAGCGATCCGTCAAGCACGCTGACCATTACGGGCGATGCGGTTTCGCTGACAAACATGACCCTTCCTGTGGGCGCATCCGGCGTTATCTGGTTTGATGTGACCGTGGACGGTCCGCCCTTGTATAACACGGATGCGGATCCCGACACGGAAACCTTCGTGAACCAGGGAACCGCAAACAGCGATCAAACCGATCCGGTCCTGACAGACGCCAACGGCGATCCGTCAGACGGGACCCAGCCCACAACCTTCACGGCTGTGGATGGCTCGGCAGCCGGATCTCCGGAAATCGACCTCCAGAAACGCTGGAGTCTTTCCAGTGATGTAAACGGAAATGGGGTCGTCAATCCCGGGGACAGCATTGCCTATACACTGACCCTCACCAATACAGGGTCTGCGGATGCACAGAACGTGCGTCTTTCCGATCCTGTTCCGGTAAACACCACCATGGTCCCGGGATCAGTGACCACCAGCTGCGGTGTGGTAATCGGTGAAAATCCGGTGTCCGTGAATGTGGGGACCCTGGCGCCAGGCAAGGTGGTGAATATCAGCTTCCGGGTGACCGTGAACAGCGGCACACCGGGTGGTACCCTGATCGCCAACCAGGCCACAGCCACGGGCGATAACTTTGGCGATACGAAGAGTGACGACAATGGAGATGAAACCGACGGCCGCAACCCGACCCTGACGCCGGTGGAAGATCCTGGTACGACCGGGGTGACCTCACCATCCGCTCTGACCAAATTGCTCCATGCCACGTCGGAATCCGGCAGCCTTGCTGCGAATGTACTCATCGGCGAGATCGTGACCTATCGGGTCTCCGTGACCCTGGCCAAAGGCACCACCCGTCACGCGACCCTGTCAGACACCCTGCCGGCAGGCCTGTCCTATCGTGCCGGTACCGCCCGGCTGGCTGCCGTATATGATACGGCCCTGAACCTGTCCGAGAATCCGGGGAACATTAATGCGGCAGCATCCGGGGCCTTTGTCAACCTGACAGACGGCAGTGACATCACCCGTTCCGGGCAGACCCTGTCTGTTTTTCTCGGGGATGTCCTCAACTCGGACAATGATACCAACGCGGAAACCCTGACCCTGGAATTCCAGGCCCTGGTCACCAATGTGAACGGTAATCAGGCCGGCGAAAGCCTGACGGACACGGCCAATCTCAGTTACCGGGATGCCTTGAATCAGGACCGCAACCTGATCCCTCAAACCCACACGGTCACCGTGACCGAGCCAATGATGGCGGTTTCAAAAACAGCGGCCCAGGCGGCATTGATGCCAAGCGGTGGAGATATCACCTATACCCTGGTCATTACAAACACCGCTGGTGCCCATTCGGCGACCGGTTATGATGTGATGATCGAAGATACCCTGGACCCGGCGTTTACCGCCCTGACTGTGGACAGCATGACGCCGGCAGGTGGTGTCTCGGGTGTGACGGATACGACAGCCGGAACCACCCTGACGGTCTCGGCGGCGGTGTTCCCGGTGGGAGGCACTCTGACCATCGTTTACACCGGTACGATTCCCGGTCCGCTGACCACAGGCGACACCTTTGCCAATACGGCCCGCCTGAACTGGACCTCCCTGCCTGGAGAGCAGGGAACCGGCGATGTAACACCGGGTGCAACCGGTGCGGCAGATGGCGAGCGAAACGGCACGGGCGGCGTAAACGACTATGCGGATCAGGATGCGGTGACCGTGGCCGTGGACACCCTTGTATTTGAAAAATCAGTCAACCCGACCGGTACGCTTCCAGTGGGCTCGACGGTGACCTATACCCTTGTGGTCACCTTGCCGGCGTGGAACGTGCCGATTAATGATTCACTGATTACCGATGTGCTGGATCCGGGACTGGACTATGTTCCCGGCACATTGCTCGTGACCCCGTCCGGTGCGGCTGGTGAGGTGACCTATTCCGCAGATCCGGACTTTACGGTCACAGAAGACAGTCCGGCAGCCGGTGACGAGACCCTGACCCTGAACCTGGGTGCGGTCACCAATACCGCCGCTGATATCCGGACCCTCACCCTCACCTATGCGGTGCGGGTGGCAAATAGCCTTGTCAACCAGTCCGGTCATGACCTGAGCAATGCGGCCACCTTTACTGGTCAGCCGGAAGGCGGATCGCTGGTAACCTTGACGGACGCTACCACGGTTACGGTGGGGGAACCACTGTTGACCCTGACAAAGGAGATTACCAGTAACACCACAGACCTTGAGGCGGGAGACCGCATTGATTATCGTGTGACCACAGGAAATACCGGGGTCACAACAGCCTATGAAACTGTGCTCACCGATACCCTGCCCACCAGCCTGACCGATGTGCAGGTTGCAAATGTCACCGTAACCGGTGGCGGGGAAACACCCAGTGTCACCCCAGGTATGGGCGGCTGGACGACCAGCGCCTTTGATCTGCCGCCGGGCGGTCAGGTGGTGATCACCTTTTCAGCAGCACTGGCAAATACGGTTATGCCGGGTGAATCCCTTCAGAACGGGGTGAACGCGAGATATACCAGCCTGGACGGTGCAGATGCAAACGAGCGCGATGGCTCGGATCCCGATCCGGACCAGACCGATGACAGCGTGCTGAACAACTACGGTATTGATGCCCTGTCGCCTGTGGTGATTGTGGCAGACCCGGTGGCGCTGGATAAGCGGTTTTATCCGGATCCGTCCGTCACCACCTATACCATTGGTGAAACCGTCCGGTACCGGCTGACCGTGACCCTGGTCGAAGGCACCGTGGAAGACCTGGTGGTAACCGATATCCTGCCGGATGGCCTTCATTTTGTATCCGCCGTTGTGTCGGCCGGTCATACCAACCTGACGCATCACTATACGGCACCGGTGGCCGTAAGCGGCCAGGAACTCACCTTTGACTTCGGCACGGTGGTCAACCCGGCCAATGGGTCGGATTCAGATGACGTCCTGGTCATGGACATTGAAACCGTGGTGGAAAATATCGCCGCTAACCAAGATGGTGTCCGGCTGGGCAACCATGCCGGAATGACCTTCACGGATGCGGACGGCCACCCGGTAACCCGGGACTATGACGCGGATACGGGAACACCCGGTGTCCAGCCGCTGGAACTGGAACTGGTTGAACCGGTGCTGGTCATTGAAAAGACCCATAACCTTGAGTATCAGTCCCTTGGCGATCAGGTCAGCGTGACCCTGCGAGTGGCCCATACGGCAGAGAGCAGGGCGCATGCGTACGACCTTGTGATCACGGACACCCTGCCCGCAGGGTTGCGGTTTGTCACCGGCTCTGCTTCTGTGCCCCCGGTGGTTTCAGGAACGCCTGCAACGGGCGAAACCCTGACATTCACCATTACTGACCTTTCCCTGGCCGCCCATGAGATGGTGATTACCTATCAGGTGAGGGTGAGCCCGGGTTCGGTGGTGGGGACACCACTGGTGAATTCTGCCCTGCTGACCTGGGGCAGTATTCCGGGTGCCACAGGCGATCCCACCGGCGGCCGGACGGGCGGCGACTGCGGTGAAACCGCGCCGCTGAACGACTATTGCACGGTGGATGATGCCCAGGTGATACCGATCACAACGCTTTTCATCGAGGCGGTAAAAACCGTGGAAGACGTGAACGGCGGTCGGGTGATGCCGGGAGATGAACTGCACTATACCGTGGTGCTGACCAATGTGCATCCCAGACAGGATGTGACGAAGGTGATGTATGTCGATCCGCTTCCTGTGATGGCCGACTATGTGGCAGGTTCGATGACGCTGGAAGGTGCGAGCCTGACCGACGCGGCTGACGGGGATGCCGGAGACTACAATGTCTCGCTGAGTCATGGACTGACCATTGACGTGGGCATCATGGAAAGTGCACAGTCGGTGACCATCCACTATCGTCTTCAGGTGCCGATGGACACGCCGGTCGGTGTGGTGATCCGCAACCAGGGGACGGTTGACAGTGCGGAAACGGTTCCAGAGCCCACGGACGAAGATGATAACGACGCCAACGGCGACCAGCCCACGGAAGTCGTGGTGGGCGAAGACCCTGTATCGAATATTCGTGTGGAGAAACGGGTCGCCCTTTTAGACGATATTGTAGCGCCCACGGACGGTACCCTGAATGTGGGAGATACGGTTCAGTACACCATTCTCATTCGGAATACCGGAGACATGCCACTGACAAATGTGGCCTTTTCTGATGAGATGCCGGCCGGCGTCACCGTGACGGGTGTGTCCAACGCATCCTGGAGTGGCGGACAAACCGTCACAGCGGCGTTTGCCCAAATTCCTGTGGGCGGGTCTGAAACAATTACTATCACGGCAACCTTGATCGCTGCCGGTCGCCTTTTGAATCAGGGAGTCGTGACAACGGATGAAACCGGTTCCCATGAAACGGACGGCAATTCGGATACGGAAGACGGGGACCAGCCCACGGTAATCAGGGTTGAAGAACCGTCCGTTGCCGGAACGCCGGAGATCCGTTTAGTCAAGACCGATGCCCTGGTAGAGGATCTGGATGAGACCGGATCCGTGACTGTCGGTGATACCCTGCGCTATACCCTGAGCGTCCGAAACACCGGTTCAGCTCCGGCAACAGCCGTACGCGTACGGGATGCGATTCCGGTCCATACCACGCTCGTGGCGGGATCCGTGTTTACCAGCCAGGGGGCGGTTGTCACCGAGGATCCGATGGACGTGAACGTGGGAACCCTTGCACCGGGTGAGGAAGTGATCGTCACCCTGCGGGTGACCGTTGACGCGGGAACGCCTGCGGGTACCCGTGTGTCCAACCAGGCAGTGGCAAGCACCGCAGAGACGCCGGATATCCCGAGCGACGACCCGCATACGCCGGAAACGGATGACCCCACCGAAACACCGGTGGTGGGAATGCCGGAACTCCGGATCTGGAAAACAGCGAATAAGGCGGAAGTCGCTCCTGGAAAACGTCTGACCTATACCCTTCATTATGAAAACCTGGGCCCGAGTAACGCGTCCCGGGTGGTCATCACGGATGAGGTGCCCGGCGGTACCGAGTTCATTTCTTCGGACACCGGCGTGCTGGTGACTGATACCACCGTTCGATGGGAGCTGGGAACTTTGATCGCAGGATATAGCGGCGCTGTTTCCTTTACCGTACGGGTGGATTCCTCGGTGCCGGATGGCGCGGAAATCGTCAACAGTGCTTACCAGATGACCACCTTTCAGACTGAGCCGGTTACCGGGGATCCGGTGACGGTTCCGGTGAATAAACCCAGCCCAATCCGGAAACGGCCGGACCTTTCCACCTCCGGTAAAACCGTGAGCGACATGAACGGGTGCCCGCTGGAACCGGGGGATACACTGCTGTATACCGTAACCCTGATCAATACAGGAAACGGGATGGCGCCGTCTGTCTGGTATACGGACCTGCCCGATGCGCTGTCCATTCTGGAGAATGGGTCGGTGACTACCACAAAAGGGAAGGTGAATCGCGGGAACTCACCGGGTGAACCGGATATCCGCATCAATGTGGGTAACTTGGCACCGGGAGAGACCTGTACCATTACCTACCGGGTAACCGTGGGCGAAAACGCGCCCGCAGGCAGCCTGCTGTCCAATCAGGGGATGATGGATCTCGGGGTTTGCTATCCCTCCTTTGTCACGGACAATCCCTTAACGATTGCCAAAGGGGATCCCACGTTCATTGGTCCGGTGGGCGGCAGCGACGGAGGCATGGCACCGGTTTCCTTTGAAAAACGCGTGATTGATCCGTTAGATAGCTATGCGCCGGGAGATTCGGTACAGCTGGAAGTACGGGTGACCCATCACGGTGCAGACACCACAGAGGGGATGGTGATTGTCGACGCCCTGCCGGAGTCCCTCATACTGGTAGAAGAGTCCTTGTCCGCTGTGAACGGCACCGCCCATGCCGGGCCACCGATCCGCTTTTTCGTGGAACCCCTGGCCGCTGGCGCATCAGCGATCCTGACCTATACGGTGATGATCAGCGAAAGCGTCGTTCTGAACACGGAGATTTTCACCCAGGCCCAGCTCTACTACGGCGGGACCGACTGCAACCGGGTGGAAAGCGACAACCCGGACACCAGTGCTGAACTAGACGCGGTGCGGATCTTTGTGGGTGAACGAACCCAGGGACCGGATGTGCGGGTGACAAAAACAATTCAGGACCTGGATGCCGGCCTGCTCTTGAATGGTGACAGGCTCCGGTATCGGATACAGGTCACCAATGCGGGTGACCAGCCGACATCCGTGCTTCACCTGACAGATCTGCTGGCGGAATACCTGGTACTCAATCCCGGCAGCATCGAAACCGCAGGTATCACCATAGACCCGGCAGATACGGTCATCACGGGTACCATTGCGCCACTGGCGCCGCAGGCCGATGCCTGGGTCGCGTTTACCTGCAGGCTCGACTTCGCACCGGGAACACCGGCCGGTACAGGAGTGGTAAACCAGGCTGAGGTAATGGATTCAGACGGCGTCCGGTTTGAATCGGATGATCCGTCCACAGCGGCAGATTTGGATCCCACTGTGCGGCTGCTTGATATGGCTGTGCCTGTGTTGGCGCCGCCCTATGGTACCCTGCGGGTCGTTTCCGAAAACGACTATCTGGTGTGGGAAATGACCTGGCGTCAACCGAATCCGGACTGGTCCATGATCACCCATGTACGGGCGGAATTGCCGGAAGGTGTGGATTGGGTGACAGACAGCCTGGAATTTGATGCAGGGGATGCCATGTATGATCCCGTAACCCTACGGATTCGCTGGGCCGTCAATCTGGCACCGGATGGTCAGCCAGCGACCCTGCGCTACCGTACGCGTCCCCGTGCGGGACTTACAGAGACCGCAACCCAGGCATCCGCCTGGTGGGACCAGAACATGAACGGGAAGGTGGATGCGGATGAACGGGCGCAATCGCCGGTACTCACCGATGACCCGATGACGGATACGCCACTGGATCCCACCCGCTGGACCGGATGCTGGGATTGCAGTGGAGGGATGAAACCCTTCTGATAACGTTCATTATGGTAATCAGGTGCCGCCTGAAGTGCGGCACCTGAATGCTTGGGAGATTATTATGACGCTGCCGGGTTGCCGGCTACCGGAGGAGATGTATGTATATCACAGAACGATGGCGGTTGCGCGAAATCCTTCTCACCCTGATGCTGTTCCTGCTGTCTATGCCGGCAATGGCTGGCGATTCGATCGGAGTCTATGGTCTGAACGGTTACGGTTATACGGGAGATCCGGTACCGGTGGAGGGCGTCTATCTTCAGATTGGCGGCATGATATCGACCTATCATGAAAACAATCTGAAGTGCAGGGACGGACATATTATGGCTGTTCCCTTGAGTATCAGCGCGGGAAACGGCACCCATTGGCAGCTGGCCGCAGCCACGCACTGGGAACGGTGGAAAAATACGGATTTCGACAATGATGAGGACGGCTTTGGTGATCTGTTTGTGGGCGGGAGCTATCAGATGCTGCATGCGGATGCCGGGCATCTTCTGGATCTCTCACTGGGCGCCCATTTGCTCGTGCCCACCGGGGACCGGGACAAGGCCATCGGTGATCTTTTTCTTTTCAATGCAACAGACACCGACGACACCGTAGCCGGTGTCAACCTGCGCATCGGGAAAAGCTGGGGCGACTTGCGCCTGACTGCGGACCTGGGCGCGAACAAGGTGCATGCCAAAGACGAGGCACTGAAGGATAACAGCTGGACCTTCGGTGCGGCAGCCGCCTATACCGTCTCCGACCATCTGACCGTCTATACGGAAGTGTTCAACCACCACCACCGGAACCGGGAGACCCCATCAAGCGATTCCAGCTGTTATGACCCGGACCGGAAAGACGACATCCGGGAGATCGCCCTGGGTGCGTTCTGGTCTCAGAAAAACTGGGGATTCAAAACCCAGATCGGTGCCGGCATCAGCGAGACATCACCGGATATGCGGGTGATGGCCAGCGTCAATCACGCGTTTGATTTTTAAGGATATTCCAGCGCCCCCTTGCCTGGCAAGGGGGTGTTTTTGATGTATCCTTTCAATCCATCCCGCCTTCCCTTGACCCCACTTCCTAACTACTCTGATTTCATACGCTGCTAATCGTCTTGAAAAAATGGGCCGCCTGAACCGGGTGCCGGCGATGTTTCAGCGCCGGTTACTCGAAGAGCAGGTTGTAAATCCCCGGGAGGAAGGCGTTGTCTTTTTCTTCCACCGCCTGATCCGGATCCAGCTTGACAACGGTCACCATATACAGGGGATGGTCATTGTAATTCCCGCCCCAGGTCATGGTGTCTACGTTATGATCCCATGTTGTATGAATGTAAAGGAGTTCTGTGACACCGTCATCCTTGTATCCCACGCCAACCAGGGTGTGGCCCGTAACATGAAGCAACACGGGCCGGCCTGCATCAATTTCAGCTTTGTACTGTGTATACGTGAATCCTGCGGCATGGGTTGGATGAATTTTCTGATTATACGCTTCCACGACGTTATACCCTCGGGAATTGTAAAATTCCACAATCCCGCATAAACCGCTTTTATTATAAAAATCAGGGCCTTCGTTGAAAATGGTCGACGCGTGGAGCGGATTTCCGGAAGTAAGGGAAATGAAGTATGTGGCACCGTCAACGTTGTTCAATGCGGACTGATTGGATCCCATGAAATCGCCAAGGCAGTCTCCGGCTGCATGCTCGGGCCAGGAATTGATGTAAGGATCACTTTCTGTACTTCCATAGCACTTCCAGTAATCATCCACATGCCCGCGGGGGTTGCGGCCATCAAGTCCCTTCTGGGTGGCGGCTAGCGGGCAGCGGTGGAGGGACCTTCCGCAGGCGTCTACCCATGAGGACCAGTAATCATCGTTGTTCAGCGGCATGACCCCGTTGTTTGTCGGACCGGTATACATATCGGGGTACCCGTTCCGGTCATAATACGCGGCGACCATGGCCGCTGATGTCGGCGCGCATCCGAAACTCCAGGTATATGCCGGTACATCCTGAATCATAGCGATGCCTTTTGCCGGATCCGGACTTGGCAGTTGAACCGCTTTACGGGTAACGTTCTTGGGGGGCGTGGGCGGTGCGTTGATCAGGATCCGTTCAAAGGTTTCTGTATCCGCATCGCTGCTACTGGCGGCCATTACAAACAGGATTATCAGCAAACCTGCGGTGTTTAATGGCTTTGACATGGAAAGTATCCTTTTATGTTACGGTTGAAAACTTTCGTTCCGTAGAGAAGGAACCTTATAAAATTAACAAATTTTGATGTATACTGAAATACCATTTCGCCGTTTCCGGGACACTGGCGGTGCATTTTAGAACGGCCGCCGGATTGACAGAACGGCGCGAGGTTGCGTATAGTGCCAGCGATTCGTTGAATGCAGACTGCCTGATCAAACAATTTTATCATGAAACGTCTGTGGTAAATGAAATACCCTGAATTTCATCATATGACGGCTGATGACGGCTGCACGCTGAGATATGCCCGGTGGCTGGCGGATTCGCATGAGAAAAAGGGCGTGATGGCAGTGCTCCCCGGACGAAGCGAGTTTATTGAAAAATATGCGGAGGTGGCTGGCGAGCTTCTGGATCGCGGGTTTGATGTGTTTATTCTCGACTGGCGGGGGCAGGGGCGTTCCTGCAGGGAACTGGCCAATGCGCACAAAGGCTATGTTCGTTCCTTTGACCGGTATGTGTCGGATCTTGAGGCATGGATGGCAACCTGCGTGATACAGGCAGGCGACGGCCCGTACTATCTGCTGAGTCATTCCATGGGGGGAAATGTGGCCTTGCGGTTTCTCCGTCTGCGTGAGCAAGATCTTTCCGGAAGCATCCGGGCGGCGGTGTTCACCGCTCCCATGATGGGACTTCGGACAGATCCCTTTCCGGTGCCTGTGGCAGAAATGATCTGTCGCTGGTGGGTGGGGGTCGGCCAGGGCGAGGCCTATGCGCCGGGGAATGGTGATTATCAGGCAAATCCTGTGTTTGAAGGAAACCGTCTGACCGCTGATCCGGAACGGTTTTATTTTTTTCATGATGCCATCAAAAAACAGCCGGAACTGGCCCTGGGCGGTGTCACCTACCGCTGGCTGGCCGAAGCCTTTACCTCCATGCGCAGGCTGATGGAAAAAGGGGTGCCGGAAAAGATTCATGTGCCGGTGCTGATGATCTCGGCGGGTGCCGATACGGTGGTATCCAATCTTCGGATGTCTGCGCTTGCCGCCCGTCTGCCCCGGTGCCGATACGTGGTTATCCCGGGTGCCCGGCACGAAATCCTCATGGAGCAGGACGTGTACCGGGAACAGTTCTGGTCCTGCTTTGACGATTTTATCGCCAGGACCGCACCGTGAGACTTGCGGTCATGGCGGCGACAAGACGGCGTTTATAGTGGAAAAAGAGGGTCTATGCAGACAAAAACACGCAGAGAACGGGAACGGGAACAGAAAAAACGGGATATTCTGGATGCAGCTCAGGTGCTGTTTGCTGAAAAAGGGTTTCACGGGACCACCATGGCCGAGATCAGCCAGGCCTCCGAATTCCCGCTGGGTACCATCTACAAGTTTTTTCAGGGAAAAGAGCAACTCTATCATGATCTCATCGTGGAGCGGGGACGTGCCTTCGGACGCATACTGAACCGCTCCCTGCGGGATGAAACCCTGTCTCCAAAGGCGAAGCTCGCTGGAATGATGAATGATATCGCGGACTATTTTGTGGATAACAAAGCGTTTATCCGGCTCTATATTTCCCAGGTGATTCATGTGGATGCGGTGCTCATGCCTGAGCTGGGCCGCAACATCAGCCGGATGCACGATGAGATGATCTCCTTGTATGCCGGGCTCATGGCATCGGGAATGGCATCGGGCGATTTTGTCAGCGCGGAGCCCGATGAACTGGCGGAATTGTTTCAGGGCATGATCACCAGTACGTTCTGGGCATGGATTCAGGCGGAAGAACCGGCAGATCGGCTGTCCGAACGGCTTCAGACGATTTACACCCTTATTGCGAAAGACAGGCGCTCATGACCAAACATCCTGTTAGCGTGGATATCCGGGAAATAAAAACCATTCTGACCGCCTACCTGAACACCGATGCACGGATCAACTATGCCGTGAAGATTGTGGGACACCCGGGGGTGGGCAAATCCTCGATTGTCCGGCAGGTGGCGGAAGCAGAAAACCGTCTGTTTATTGATACACGGCTGGCATTCAAGGAAAATGTCGATCTGGGCGGGTACCCGGTTCCCCACCATTCGGACCGTGAGATGGTCTACTACCGTCCCCGATTTATTCCCCCGGAGACCGTACCGGAAGGGAAAGACGGAATTGTCTGGTTTCTCGATGAGGCCAACCGGGCGCATCCGACTGTGATCCAGACCCTGTTTCAGATTATCACGGAGCATGTGTGCGGTGAACATCGGCTTGCCGACCGGACGGCCATCGTTCTCGCCGGCAACCTGGGGGATCCGGATGACACGGTGCTCACCGATTTTCATGATGCGGCCCTGGACGGCCGGCTGGCGATATTTCACCTGAAACCGTCCGTGACAAGCTGGCTCAGGTGGGCTGCTGTTGCCGGCATCCATCCGGCAGTGATCCGGTATATTACCGTGAACCCGGACGCGCTTTGGGACGAAACTCAGGTGCATCCCAACCCCAGAGGCTGGCATCAGGTTTCCCAGGCCTTGACCCTGGCGCACCGGCTGGGAGACGAAGCGGCTCTGAAAACCGCCCTGAACGGCCCGGATGCGGCGGTGGTGGAAAAGGTGGTGATATCGCTTGTGGGAGAAACCGCCGGGCATGACTTTGTCATGGAACAGGTGGCTCCCCGGGAGCTGACCGCCGAACAGATTCTGGCCGGAGACCCGGAAAAAATCCAGGCCCTGAAAAATGAAGGCATTCATGTGGAGGACCTGCTCTGGGCCATCAACGGAACCCTCGGATATTTCAGGGATCCGGACAGGGACACTGCCGCACTCTCCGATGACGACCTGAAACGGCTGGGATACGTGCTCACCTTTATTGCAGGTACGCGGGCGGATGTGCGGGTATCGTTTTTCTACCTGCTGCTGAAATCCTGCGGTATTTTTTCCCAGATTCCGGCAGCCGTCAACCTGCTGGAGGATGCGGCGCAGCAAACCCGTATCCGCGAGAGCTACACGGCATTTCTCGAAGGCGGAATTGCATGACCCTTCACGGACCGGCGGAGCTGGATCTTTCCCCCGCAGAAATTTCAAGCAGAAAATGGGATGCGGTGCTGTCCCTGCTCTGGAAGCGGAGCCGGTTTGTCTCTTTTTTCTATCAGGGGATCCAGTTCTTGCCCGATACCGCAACGCTCACCCTGACACTGACCGTCAGCCGGTTCCGTCGGGTCCTGCGCTATCACCCCGGTTTTGTGACACGCCTTGACACCGAGCACCTGATCGGGCTGCTCGTGCATGAATTTCTCCATGTGGCCTTAAACCACAGCCACCGGTCCGTGCCGGGAAAAAACACCTATCTTCAGAACATTGCCCAGGACATGGTGGTAAATGCGTACATGATCCGCCGATCGGGCAGCTTTTTCTCCCGCCGGGGGGTGCTGGAAAGGGATATTCCCAAACTGCAGCTGCCTCCGGGGCTTCCGGTGATCCCGGACGATTTTTATATAGAGACGGGCCACACGGATCCCACCTGGGAGGCGGTCTATACCTGGCTCGACACCCGGGGGCCTGCGGATATGAGCGCGTTCACCGACGCGGCGAAAACCCAGTTGGAACAACCGCCCCAGGTGAACAACCCTTTCAACGCGGCCATGGAAAATCCAGATCCGGAACCTTCTGAGCGCACCGAGTGGGGATTTCAGATGGATGACGCGGGTCTGATTTTTTACCAGGATGAAGGCCAGGTGCTCCCCACCGGTATGCACACCTTCCACGATGCAAGCGCCGAACGGAGCTTGACCGCCTCGTTCCGGCGGATCATCGAACAGGGCCGTCGCGAAAAAACCTTTGCCGACGAGCGGGTCTTCCAGGCAGTGGACGGGCTGATATCCGGTATTCAGCGTCCCCAGCAGCTCCGATGGAAACGGCAGATCCGGACCACTATTGATCGATATTCCACGGCTGATCGCTGGCGATTTACACCGGCCCGTCCCAATCGCCGATTTTTGGACAGTGGCATCTATGCGGCCGGCCGGGTGCTTGATTTCAAAAAACAGGTGATCGTGGCAGTCGATGTCTCCAGCTCCATGGTCGGGCGGCCTGAAACGCTTCAACGGGCCTTCGGGGTGGTCGAGGATCTCCTGGATCAGTATACGGTCCATCTCCTGTGCGTGGATGAGACCGTGTTTGTGCCGAAAAAAGGGCTGTCCGGTTTTACGGCATCGCCCGAGTCACGAAGGCCCTATACCTATCACCGGGGAGACTGGCAGGCCATCCGCACCGGTTCCAGCGGTACCACATTTTTTGCGCCCCTGTTCAATGACTGGCTCAAGGGCGTCAACGAAGCGGTACTGGTGGTGACCGACGGCCATATTTATGACCTGAATCGCCTTACCCCCTACCGGAAGACGGTGTGGCTGGTGACATCCCGGCCGGATACCCCGTTTTCCCCCGGATTCGGGAACATCTATTATCTGGATGATGACGAGATGACTGGATGGTGGCGCCCATGACAACGGACATGACAACCCGGCCTCCGGACAATGCGCTGGAAGCGGCCATCACAGCGAGCACAGATCCGGAAGCCATTTACCGATGGGGACGGACCGCACAGTCGTTTCCCTGGGATCTGGGTCTGAAACGGCTGTATGCGCTGGGCGGCGCCCAGTATCTGTGCTGGGCTGGCCGGGGCTGGGCCGGTGCTGATCTGGACACCTGTCTGACCTATCTTCTCAGTTTGCGGGTACCGTCCCATATTTATCATGCCGGCATCAACTGGAAGCGGTTTGACTTCAGACGGGCCCAGCCGGTGCTGATGCAGCTGGCAGACCCGGCGTTCATCTTCTACGCCGGCGCCTACTGGCAGGTATTTGATTATGCGGCAGGGATGAACGCGCTGATCCGCACCAAGAGCGCCGAATACCTGTACCGGGCCGGAACCCTGTGGCACACGTTTGACTACGATGCTGCCTGGCGGATTATTGAAGCGGATCCGGCGGCAGAAGACTGGCGGGCCAAGGCCCTGACCCATCCCAAGTGGCGCGCGGCCCTGAAACAGATCTGGCAGGATGCCTGGAAGCGGAGCAACGGATGATTCGGTTTGAATCTGGCATGGATGATTTATGGATGGCCCCCCTGCGGGGGCTGACCGGGTGGGTTTATCGTTCTGTCTGGGCCGCGCATTTTTCCGGCATCGTTAACTCGGTCTCCCCGTTTATTACCACGGTCCGGGCACGGAAGGTGAAACAGGCGTTTTTTCGGGATCTGTTTCCGGAAAATAACGAAAATCTGCCCGTCATTCCCCAGATACTGGGAAATGATCCTGGAGACATGGCGTATCTGGTCAGCCGTCTGGAAGATCTCGGGTATGATCACGTTAACTGGAACCTGGGATGCCCGTATAAAATGGTGGCCAAAAAGAAACGGGGCTCCGGGCTTCTGCCGTTTCCAGATCAGATCGATGCGGTGCTGGATACCCTTTGCCGGCACCGGGAAGGGCGGATATCGGTGAAACTTCGTCTGGGCAGAGAAACCGCAGATGAGATCCAGGCACTGATACCGGTTCTCAATGCCCACCCCCTCAGCGGCGTGATCCTGCATCCCCGAACGGGCGTGCAGATGTACGCGGGCCGGGCAGACCGGGATGCCTTTGGTAACTGCCTGCCCCTGTTTAAGCATCCGGTCATGTACAACGGCGATATCACGACCGCAGCCGATGCGGCGGCTGTAAAACAGGCCTGCCCGGCGGCAGCCGGGCAGATGCTGGGAAGAGGGCTCTTGTGTGATCCGTTTCTGCCGGAAACCATCAGCGGTGCCAACCTTTCCGAGGCCGTGCGGCGAAACCGCCTGAAAGCCTTTCATGACGATCTGCTGGATCGGTACCGGATCGTGCAGAGCGGTGAAAAACATGTGCTGGACAAGATGAAAGGACTCTGGGTTTACCAGCGGTTTTCCTTTGCAGATCCGGCATCGGCGTTTCGGCAGATCCGTAAAACCGCAAGCCTGGATGCGTATACGGCTGCGGTAACGACCGTGTTTGACGTCTATCCGCTGAAATCGTGATTGATTCTGATCTCACCTGTTAAAAAAATCAGGGCTTTGTTGTGGGGGCAAATAATGATAACCTGTCTTGTATGAGAACAAAGCACAAAAGAATTCTATCTGCAATTTTCGATTCACCAACACGTTCGAACCTCAAGTTTTCGGATATTGAATCATTGCTGATTTCACTTGGTGGAGACGTGTCGGAAGGTACTGGCTCTCGTATTTCCATTACCGTTTCAGAAAAAAGCATATTTCTTCACCGACCGCATCCGGGAAAAGAAGCAAAAAAATATCAAGTTGAAATGGTGAGGGAATTTTTAATGAAGACAGGGGTGACACCATGAAAAACACGTTAACGTATAAAGGGTATACAGCACGGATCGCGTTTGATCCTGATGACAATATTTTTTTTGGCCGCGTAGTGGGCCTTAAGGATATGATTGGATTTCATGGAGAGACCGTTTCAGAGATGATCGATGACTTTCACAATGCGATTCATCATTATCTCGCCGGATGTGAAGCACGGGGTGAAAGACCGCAAAAACCCTATTCCGGGAAATTGACACTGCGGATGTCGCCGGACACACACGCAGAACTAGCTGCGGCAGCAGCGGATACAGGCAAAAGCCTCAACAAGTGGGTCACCGATACCCTTGAAGGTGTTATCCACGCGCGATAACTGGATGGATTTCGTTGTATGCTTCAAAAAACTAGCGTAATTTAAACCTTTTTTATGAAAAAAGGAAATGCGTTGTGGTGAAAAAAGATGCCCTGGAACGCTGGACCACGGAAAATGCTGCGGAACTTTATGGGGTCCGCAACTGGGGGGCTGGCTACTTTGATATCAATGAGGCGGGGGAGGTGGTGATCACTCCGTTCAACGACCTGCCTGTCTCGATCAGTATTCCCGTGATCATCGCCGAACTGAAAGAGCGGGGGATCGACATGCCCGTGCTCCTTCGCATCGGAAACATTCTTGACTCCCAGATCTCCAGCTTGCATCAGGAATTTCAGACAGCCATGGAGACCTACGGGTACAAAGGTCAGTTTCGCGGGGTGTATCCCATCAAGGTGAATCAGCAGAAACAGGTGGTCGAAGAGGTGGCTGACTTCGGGGCCCGTTACCATCACGGTCTGGAGGCGGGATCCAAGGCAGAGCTGATTGCCGCGTTGTCCTTTTTAAAAGATCCGGAAGCCTGTCTAGTCTGCAACGGATACAAGGATGCGGAATTTGTGGATCTGGCCCTGTATGCCTGCAAAATGGGGATGAATTGCTTTTTGGTGGTGGAGATGCCTTCGGAGCTGGATCTGATCCTGGAACGGTCGACATCTTTGGATATACGGCCCAAGATCGGCGTGCGCATCAAACTGGCTTCCAAAGCTGGCGGCCACTGGACTGAATCGGGCGGAGACCGGAGCATTTTCGGCCTGAACACCACCCAGGTCGTGAAACTGGTGGACCGGCTGAGAGAGGAGGCCATGCTCGACTGCCTGCAGCTGCTGCATTACCATCTGGGTTCCCAGATACCCAATATTCGGGATATTCGCAACGCGGTTTTGGAAGCCTGCCGAATCTATACCGGTCTTTCGGCCGAAGGGGCGGGCATGGCGTATCTGGACCTGGGCGGCGGCCTGGCCGTAGACTACGACGGCACCCATACCAATTTCGCCAACAGCCGGAACTACTCCATGCAGGAATATTGCGCGGACATCATCGAGACCGTCATGTCGACCATGGATGCGGCAGACATTCCCCATCCGGTGATCATCACCGAATCAGGCCGGGCCACGGTGGCCTATTACTCGGTGCTGCTCTTCAATATTCTCGATGTAAGCCGTTTGCAGCCTCATCCGTTTCTGGAAGATCTGGCACCGGATACGCCGGATGTGATTACCAACCTGATGGAGGTGACCCAGACCCTGAACGTAAGGAATATTCAGGAGTGCTTCAACGATGCCCTCTATTATCGGGATGAGCTTCGGCAGCGGTTCAAACACGGTGATGTCAGCTTGAGAGAGCGATCCTTAGGAGAAAATATCTTCTGGCATGCCATCCACGCCATTGCGGAAGAGGTGAAAAAGCTGAAATTTGTTCCGCCGGCGCTCAAAGATCTCGAAAGCGCCCTTGCCGATATCTATTATGGCAATTTTAGTGTGTTCCAGTCGTTGCCCGATGCCTGGGCCATTGACCACATGTTTCCCATCATGCCGGTTCACCGGCTGAACGAGCTGCCGAATCGCCAGGCCATCCTGGCGGATATCACCTGCGACTGTGATGGTAAGATTGACCGGTTCATTGACATGCATGCCATGCGGTCAGCCCTGCCGGTGCATGATCTCAATGAACATGACGAGTACTTCCTGGGTGCTTTTCTGGTGGGCGCGTATCAGGAAACATTGGGTGATCTGCACAACTTGTTCGGCGATACCAATGTGGTGAGCATCCGGGTGGAGCCGAACGGGGATATCGATTTTGTAAAAGAACAGAACGGAGACGCGGTGGCAGACGTACTCACCTATGTGGGATACACCCCCAAATCCATGGTCGAGCGGTTTCGGGCCATGGCGGAACAGGCGGTCCGGGAAAAACGGATCAATGTGCAGGACCGGTACCGAATCATGAAGGCGTATGAGGGTGGCCTGCGGGGATACACCTATTACGAACGCTAAGACGTAAAGGAGATGCAGCCATGGCAAGTGTGCTCATTATCGGCGCTGGCGGCGTGGGGCGTGTGGTGGTTCATAAATGCGCCCAGGTGCCGGCGGTGTTTACGGATATCTGTCTGGCCAGCCGGACGGTTTCCAAGTGTCAGGCCATTGCGGACAGTCTGGACCGGCCCATCCGGGTGGAAGCGCTGGACGCGGACGATGTGGCCCAGACCGTTGCCCTGATAAAGGATGTGAATCCGGATCTGGTGATCAACGTGGCCCTGCCGTATCAGGATTTGGCCATCATGGATGCCTGCCTGGAGACCGGTGTCAATTATCTGGACACGGCCAACTACGAGCCGCCGGATGAGGCGAAATTCCATTACGGGTGGCAGTGGGCCTACCAGGAACGGTTCAAAGACCGCGGGATCATGGCCTTGCTGGGCAGCGGATTTGATCCGGGGGTCACCAATGTATTTACCGCCTATGCAGCCAAACATCATCTGGACGAGATTCATGAGCTGGACATTATCGACTGCAATGCCGGTGATCACGGCCAGCCCTTTGCCACCAACTTCAACCCGGAGATCAATATCCGGGAAGTGACCGCACCCGGAAAGTATTATGAAGACGGTCAGTGGATCGAAACCGGTGCCCTGAGCGTAAGCAGGGACTTTCATTTTCCCGAAGGCATCGGCCTGAAAAAAATCTATCTCATGTACCATGAAGAGCTGGAATCTCTGGTCAAGCATCTGCCGACAATCAAACGGGCACGGTTCTGGATGACCTTTTCAGATGCCTACCTGACCCATCTGAACGTATTGGAAAACGTGGGCATGACCCGGATCGATCCGGTGATGTACAACGGTCAGGAGATCATTCCTCTGCAGTTTTTAAAAGCCCTGCTGCCGGATCCGGGCAGCCTGGGGCCTCTGACAAAAGGCCGGACCTGTATTGGCTGTGTGATGAAAGGCGTGAAGGACGGAGCGGAAAAGACGGTCTACCTGTATAATATCTGCGACCATGCGGCCTGCTATGCGGAAGTGGGGTCCCAGGCCGTCTCCTATACCACCGGTGTGCCGGCCATGATCGGTGCTATGATGCTGCTCACCGGCGTCTGGCAGGGAACAGGGGTGTTTAACATGGAACAGATGGATCCAGACCCCTTCATGGACACACTCAACCGTCACGGACTCCCATGGAAGCTTGTTACCCTGTAGATCTCGACCTTGGGCGTGTGCCCACGCCTTGTTTTGTGGTGGATGAAGGCCTGCTGCGCCGAAACCTGTCTATTTTAGAAACCGTCCAGTCCCGGACGGGGTGCCGCATTCTGCTGGCCTTGAAGGGCTTTGCCATGTTCAGCCTGTTTCCCCTTATGCGCGAAACCCTCAAAGGGGTGTGCGCCTCGTCTCCCCATGAAGCCCGCCTGGGCCGGGAACTCTTCGGAAAACAGGTCCACGCCCATGCGGCCGCGTTCAGTGATGCGGATATGGCTGAACTGATTCCGCTCATCGATCATGTGGTCTTTAACTCGATCTCCCAATGGCACCGGTTTCGTGACCGGGTAAGTGCTGCGGAACATCCTATCTCCATGGGCCTGCGGGTGAATCCCGAGTCGCCGGTGGGTAGGGTTCCCCTGTATGATCCCTGCGGCCCGGCATCCCGGCTCGGCATCCGCCAAAAAGACCTTGAAACTGAAGATCTGTCCGGTATTGAGGGACTTCATTTTCATGCCTTGTGCGAGCAGAATACCAACAGCCTGGCGGTGGTGCTCAGGGCCTTTGAGGCGAAATTCGGGCACTTGCTTGCGGGGATGCGCTGGGTCAATTTTGGCGGCGGGCATCATATCACCCGGCCGGATTATGCGGTGGATCACCTCTGCGAGCTGATTTCCGGGATCCAGTCCCGTTACGCTGTCACCGTGTATCTGGAACCCGGGGAGGCCGTGGCCCTGAACACCGGCATCCTGGCAGCCAGTGTGATCGATGTGACCCCGGGTGTGAACGGGACGGCCAATGCCATTCTCGACGCGTCTGCGGCCACCCATATGCCGGATGTCCTGGAAATGCCCTATCGTCCGGAGATTGTCGGGGCAGGGGCGGCTGGAGAAAAAGCCTATACCTACCGGCTGGGCGGTCCGTCTTGTTTGGCCGGGGATATTATCGGCGATTACAGCTTTGACCGGCCCCTGGGGGTGGGGGACAAGCTGATGTTTCTTGACATGGCCCATTACACCATGGTGAAGACCAATACCTTTAACGGGATTCGGTTACCGTCCATTGCGGTTTACCGGCCCAAAACCGATCAGTTTGAGGTGATCCGGTCGTTCGGTTACGCGGATTTCAAATCACGGCTCTCCTGAGGCGAAGGGAAAAAGATGGCCACCGCTTATACCAAATACCCGCCGTTTCTCGGGTCAGAGCTTGACCCGCCTGCACCGGAAGCGGCGCGTTTTCATATCCTGCCTGTGCCGTTTGAGGGCACGGTTTCCTATGGCAGCGGCACTGCTGCCGGCCCTGCGGCTGTGCTGGCCGCCTCCCAGCAGCTGGAATTATTTGACGGCACAGACAACCCATCGGTTCACGGCATCCTCACCCTGGATCCGGTGGACTGCACCGGCGATGCCGAAACCATTATCCGGCGCATCCGTGATCGGGTGATGCCCATTGCGGAACGCGGAAAAATACCGGTGCTCATCGGCGGGGAACACTCGGTGACCGCCGGTGCCCTGGACGCCTTGAAACAGGTGCATGGCCGATTTGGGGTGGTTCAGATCGATGCCCATGCCGATCTGCGGGATACCTATGACGGAACCCCGCACAGCCATGCGTGTGTGATGCGGCGTGCATTTGACATGGGGCTTCCTCTGTTTCAGGCAGGGGTGAGGAGCCTTTCCCCGGAAGAGGTGGTGTTCAGAGCGGATCAGCGCATCGCCCACCTGGATGCCCCGGAGATTGCCATGAACGGCATCCCGGACCCGCTGCTGCCGGATGCGTTTCCCTTGCAGATTTATCTGACCGTGGATGTGGACGGTATGGATCCGTCGATCATGCCGGCAACCGGTACACCAGAACCAGGCGGTCTGAACTGGTACCAGACACTGGCGGTGATTGCCCGCAGCCTGAGCGGCCGCCAATTGATCGGAATGGATGCCGTGGAACTGGCCCCCATTCCGGGAATTCATTTTCCGGAATTTACCGTGGCGCGTTTACTGTATCAGATGATGGGCATGGCAGGCCGGAATGCACAGAGGTGTGTTGACACAGCAGAAAGTGCTGAATAACGCTTTGTTACCGATGTGAACTAAAGGGTCTTATGGTATAATGAAAAATAGCAAGACACTTGAGCAGATTATGGCTTTAGTCAAGCGTAGAGAAGTGATGATATCAGATCATGGATATGATGAGCTTGCTGAAGATGCCATTTCCGTTAAGGATATTATATCAGGTGTCATGAATGGTATTATCGTTGAAGATTATTCCGATTATTTTAAAGGACCTTGTGTTTTGGTTTTACAAAAAGACAGTCAAGATAATCCCATTCATGCAGTATGGGAAATACCTAAAGGTTCCTCATCGCCAGCGGTTTTGGTTACTGCATACAAACCCGATCCAACAAGGTGGTCGACTGATTTTATGAGGAGAAAACAATGAAAAAAAGACCTCATCAAAAATTCATTCATGAAGGACAGTATGTAGCCAAAGTTAACATTGAACTGGTTGATACTGACGATGGTTGGGCTCCTTATTTATCAATCGATGACGCATTGAAACTGGATGATGTTCGTGATGCTTTAAGAAGAGGAGATGTAAAAACTGCCGCTCAATTTGCAGATGTTTTTACGCTTACCCCAGTAGCTGTTTAATCCCGTCAGAGAAAAAAACGCTTGAGAGGGATCCGGCTTGCTGCTCGGTCTTTTGGAGCGCTTGGTGCATGAAATTTTGACTTTTTATTGACGCTTTAGGCGGTTAAGGCGTCAGGTCTCTTTGGTGTTAAAAAGTAACGTTTTGAAAGTAAATTAAAAAAGCCAATGGCACTCTCTGAAAAAGACATTCACCACCTGTCCCTGGCGGCGGGCAGTTCAGCCGTGCTCCGCTCCGAGGCAGATCGGTTCACCTATGCCTATGATTCTGCAACCGGCACCTACCTGCCGGATCTGGTGATTCTGCCCGAAACCCGGGAGCAGGTGGCGGCAATCCTCGAAATAGCGACCCAACGGGGTATCCCCGTGGTGCCACGGGGTGCGGGTTCCGGCACTACGGGGGGCGCGGTTGCCACCTGCGGCGGCGTGGTGCTTGCCATGACTCGGATGAACCAGATCCGGGAGATCGATACCGACAACCTCACGGCTGATGCGGAACCCGGTGTGCTCACCGGCCAGCTGCATGCGGCGGTGGAAGCAAAGGGGCTGTTTTATCCGCCAGATCCGTCCAGTGCGGCGTTTTCCACCTTGGGCGGCAATCTCGGCGAGTGCGCAGGCGGTCCGCGGGCGGTCAAATACGGAGTGACAAGGGATTATGTGCTCGGGCTCGAGGCCGTGCTGCCCACCGGCGAGATCATCCATACCGGGGTGCGCACCGCCAAGGGCGTGGTGGGGTATGATTTGACACGCTTGATTGTCGGGTCCGAAGGCACCCTTGCGGTGATCACTGCCATGACCCTGAAACTCTTGCCCCTGCCCGAATCCGTGCGCACGGCCATGGCCGTGTTTGCCGACATGCAGGATGCGGCAAAAACGGTTTCGGCCCTCATCCGGAACCGGGTGGTGCCCCGGTGTATCGAATACATGGACCGGGCCGCCATCGGCTGTGCCGAAGCCCAGGCAGGGATCGGGCTGCCTGTGGACGCGGGTGCCCTGCTGATTCTGGAAGTGGACGGAAGTACCGCAGAAACCGGGGCAGCCCTGGACCGGATACACACCATCTGTAAAACGCGCCGGTGCCGCCGGTTTGATGTGGCCGCAGATGAAACCGCGCGCAAAGACCTGTGGCAGGCGAGAAAATCCCTTTCCCAGGCGTTGTTTGCCTATGGGCCGCACAAGATCAATGAGGATATCGTGGTGCCCCGGAGCCGGATTCCGGACATGGTGGCCCGGATCGAGGCACTGCGTCAGGAGACCGGCCTGACCATGGTCAGCTTCGGTCATGCCGGTGACGGCAACATCCATTTTAACATCATGCTGGACAAGACCGATCCGGTGGCGGCGAAAAAGGCCGAACAGGCTGTGAAGACCGTGTTCGCGTATACGCTTGAACTCGGCGGTACCCTGTCAGGCGAGCATGGCGTGGGGATCACCAAAGCCCCATTTTTTGACATGGAGATCAGCCCAGCGTCCATGCGGCTGATGAAGCGGGTCAAAGCCGCCTTTGATCCGCAGGGCATTTTGAATCCGGGAAAGATGTTTCAGAGATAAGGTGATCAGGTATCCAGTGCAAGCAGGGCTTGCATAGCGGAATGAATCGGGCCGTTGGTGGCCAGCAGTTCAGGCATCTCCACCTGAAACGGGTTTCCGGAAAAATCAGTGACACGGGCCCCGGCTTCCCGGGCGATCACCGTGCCGGCGGCCGTGTCCCAGGGTTTCAGGTGTTGCTCCCAGAACCCGTCAAACCGCCCGCAGGCCACATAGCAGAGATCAAGGGCAGCCGAACCCAGCCGCCGAACGCCCTGGGCCGCCAGCAGACAGTTTTCAAACCGCTGCATCAGGGGCCGGATATGGTCTTTTAGGTTATAGGGAAACCCGGTGACCAGCAGACACTCCTCAAGATTCGTCGTGGATGTGACGGAAATGGACTGGCCGTTCAGGGTGGCGCCCTGGCCGGCGAAAGCCTCGAACAGCTCGCCGGAAACCGGGTCGAGCACCGTGCCGTAGATCAACTGTCCTTCTGCGGCAAGGGCAATGGAGATACTGAACGCGTTCAGTTGATGGGTGAAGTTGGTGGTCCCGTCCAGGGGATCAATGATCCAGACATAGCGCTCATCGCCAGGGGTGGCCCCGGATTCTTCGGCAAGAAACGAATGATCCGGAAACCGCCAGCGGATGGCATCGATAATGGCTGCCTCAGATGCTTTGTCTGCATCCGTGACCAGATCGATGGCCCCTTTTTTGTCAACACGGGGAAGTTTTCCCAGATAGCCGCGGATGATTTGGGCTGCCTGATAGGCCGCGCCCATGGCGGCAAGGTGTATGCGGGTCGTATCTAACATGGCTGGGTGTCCTATAAAACAGGGAAACGGGGTGTGTCAACACCCGACACAAAAACATCCGCCCACCAGGTGATGCAATCGGTGCCCAGGGTAGCAGAAAATCCCGAAAAAAACAGGTGCCGCTGCGTCTGGTTGACCCGACATCGTTGGCTTCAGGAGCAGCATCCTCCGAAAGCTCGGGGACATTATGGATGAAGCGGATGATATGATAGTCAAAACAAGACCCCTGCTTGAGAGGATCACCCCTAGTGTCATGTCACGTATTAACGGTTTATCCATTACCCAAATGATTTTCTTTGCGTGCCGGTATTGACAGGCAATTTTTTGAATAATATAAACAGTTTTTTAAACGATTCCAACGACGTATCAGAAAGGCTTTAGGATTGGTTATGATACATCCATCAGACCATATGCACGGTGTCTCGGTGATCATTCCAACGTACAAAGAGGCTGGGAATCTCCCTGCATTGATCAATCGATTGGCATCCGCATTATCTGGATCCAGTCTGCGTTATGAAGTGATAATTGTTGACGATGACAGCCAGGATGGCACTGCGGAAATGGTGTCTGAACTTTCGGAGAAGCTACCTGTATCAATTATTATCCGTAAAAATGTCAGGGGATTGAGTTCTGCAGTACTTACTGGTTTCAAGCATGCTGTGTACAGATATCTTTCAGTGATGGATGCAGACTTGAGTCATCCGCCCGAGGATGTCCCCAGGTTGCTTGAGCCACTACTCAACAAAGCGGCGGATTTTGTTGTCGGCTCCCGCCATGTGGACGGCGCCAGTATCAGTGAACAATGGGGGGTACTTCGCCATCTTAACTCACAGGTCGCAACCCTATTGGCAGCGCCGCTGGTAAAAATAAAAGATCCGATGTCCGGTTTTTTTGCTCTGGATCGATCGCTCTTGCAACGAGCAGAGTATCTGAACCCGGTAGGGTATAAAATTGGTCTTGAGTTAATGGTGAAGACCCGGCCCAAACGAATCGCAGAAATCCCCATCCACTTTGCATTGCGTAATGAAGGCACGTCCAAACTCGACTTCAAGCAGCAGCTGCTCTATCTTCAGCACCTGAAACGTCTGTACGAATACAAGTGGTTCATGCAGGTGCAGTTTTTATTCTTTTGTCTCGTCGGCGCAACAGGGATTATTATTGATACACTCACAATGTATATCCTGTTTGCTCTCTTCGGCTGGCCCTTTAGCCTGGCCCGGTTGCCCAGTTTTATCCTGGCCGCATCAGGGAATTTCCAGTTAAATCGGATGATCACATTTTCAGACTCGACAAAACGCAACTGGTTTCACCAGTATTGTGGATTCCTGGTTGTCAGTGCCATCGGTTTTATCGGGAACTGGCTGGTCTCCGTCCATCTTTTTAAAACCTATGCGTTTTGTCAGACGTTTTATGTTTTACCAGTTGTTGCAGGGGGGATATCAGGGGCCTTTGTTAATTTTACGCTCAGCAAAATCGCTGTGTTTGATTCTGCGGCTATTTCAGGATTGACACCGGGGGTTAAGCCGGTGGTATTTGATGAACATCATGAGGGATAAAAAAGGCCAGAAAAACAAACGGGCAACAGAAAACCGCAATAGATGACGCCGTATGGTGTCCATTCACGTCACTGCGTTCACGGTCATTATCCGTCAGCGGCCTGTTTTTTCACCAGAGGGCCGGGTGGCTATCTGTCTTTCCATGGTATAGTTAATACTTCTGGCGGATTGCGCAAAAAAACTTCGGCTGCATCTGCAGTGAGCGGCTTGCTGTAGAGGTAACCCTGAATGTGCTGACAGCCGATGGCACGCAAAAATGTCATTTGGGCTGGGGTTTCGATGCCTTCTGCGATGACGTTAAGATTAAGGCAATTGGCCAGGGCGACAATCCCCTTGATCAAATTCTGGGCACTGGTGCTGGTTTCGATCTCGTTGACAAAAGAACGATCTATTTTCAGGTGATCCACCTGGATTTTTCTGAAACGGCTTACACCGGCATAACCGGTGCCAAAATCATCAATTGCGATGCCAATTTGCATCTTTCTCAGCTGCTGCACGATCTGGTCAAGATTGATGATGTTTTCGCCGAACAAGGTTTCCGTGATTTCAACTTCAAGAACCCCTGGATCAATCCCGGTGTCTGCAAGTGCCGCTTTGACCGTGGCTAGAAAATCGGGATGGCTGAATTGCTTGATTGATACATTCACCGCAATGCGGGGAACATTCAGCCCCTTATCTTTCCATCTTTTCACCTGGGCACAGGCGGTGCGGAATATCCAGGCACCAAAATCCACGATCAGTCCGATCTCCTCGGCCACCGGTATAAAATCTAAGGGCGGTACTTGTCCCAGAGTTGGGTTGTACCACCGCAGCAGTACCTCCAGTCCGCTGACGGTGCCGGTGCGCAGATCCATCTGCGGCTGGTAATGAAGGGATAACTCGTTGCGGTCAAGAGCCTGCCGTAATGCACTTTCCATTTCCAGTCGTTTGACGGCCCGCATGTTCATTGACGCCTGGTAGTAGGCAATGCTGTTTTGCCCCTTACGTTTGGCCGCGTACATGGCCAGATCCGCATTTTTCAGCAGCGCTTCGCCGGTTTCTCCATCCTGGGGATAGATGGCAATACCGATACTGACCGTGGCCAGGATTTGGTGCCCATCCAGGGTCAGGGGCCGGGCAACCGTTTCCGCAATACGCTGGGCGACGATGTTTGCGGCGTGTTCCGAGGCAATTTCCGGTAAGATGACGATAAACTCGTCTCCACCGAGTCTGGCCGCCGTCCACCGGCCGACAATATCCGAGACGCGCAGGCACGAGACAATGCGTTCGGCAATGACTTTGAGCAATTTATCTCCAACCCTGTGTCCCAGAGAGTCATTGATCAGTTTGAAATTATCCATGTCAATAAAGAGCAGGGCGGCCAGTGACTGGTGTTGTCTGGCATGCTCCAGTGCCATGGGGAGCCGTTCGGAAAGCAGGGTCCTGTTTGGCAGGCGGGTCACCGTGTCATAGAAGGCAAGTTGATGCAGGCGGCCCTTCACTTCTCGGGTGAGTTCCCATTTGCGAGTCAGGGCGTGGGCCATTTGCAGCACTTCCATATTGTCGAAGGGCTTTTTGAGAATCAGCAGATTATCTGTCTCTCCCAGAATGTCGCGTATTTCCCGCCATGAATAATCGGCATAGGCGGTGCAGAGTACAATTTGCAATTCCGGATCTCTCTGCCAGAGGCCCTGAATGGTCTCGACGCCGTCCATTCCCGGCGGCATACGGCCATCGACGAACGCCAGGGTGTAGGGCTGATTTTCCGCCAGGGCTTGATCAACCATGGCCAGGCCTTCCGTACCCTGGGTGGCACACTCCAGTTTGAAATTTAAAGCCGTGTCGGCTGGCTTTTCTTCACCAAAAAGGGCGGCTTCCAGGCTGTCCAGATCGGCGTCAGCGTGGGAGGCTTTCATCAGAATTTTGGCAAAATCCTCATGAATGGACTGGTTGTCATCAATGGCGAGGATACGATAGCAGGCTTTTTTTTTGCGGTCGGTCATGCGTTTTCTCCGGGATGAACGGGAATTTCAAGGGTAAAGGTGGCACCGCATCCGGGCCCATCGCTGTCAGCGGTCAGCGTGCCGCCAATGGCACGCGCAGCTAGGGCACCGCTGTGCAAGCCAAAACCATGTCCTTTTTTCCGGGTGGTAAATCCGTGTTGAAAGATTCGTTCCCTGTTTTCGGGCAGGATGCCAACGCCTGTGTCCTGTACCTGGAATGCGACGCGGTCAGGTGCGGGATTGAAAACGCGCAAGGTAACCTCCTTGGGGCCATTGCTTTCCGAGCAGGCATATTTGGCATTATTGATAAAGTTCAGCAAAATCTGGATGACGGTATGTTTGTCTACGGTAACAGCGGGAACTGCGGCATAGTCACGGAAAACATCGATCTGATGCCGAACCAGTGCCCCTGCGTTCAGGGTCAGAGCGTCCTCCATCAGACTTTCGGGCGTTACGGATTCAACCACACCAAAAACACGGCCATAGGTTTGCTGCATGGAGACAATCTCCTTGATGTGATCAATTTTATGATGCAGGGATTCGACCTCGTCCGTGATCTCCTGACGCTCTTTTTGCAAAGCGGCAGACAAGGACGTCAGATAGGTGGGGATGTGTTTACCTCGGGGGTCATCGGTGAGGAAATGGGACAAGCCGCCCTCGGGATTGGTCAGCAACTCGGCGACCTTTTCGATGTTGGCAATGCGCGACTGGCGAATTTTTTCCCTGATCAGGTTGCTCGAGACGTTGACGCTGTTTAAGACGTTGCCGACGTTGTGAAGCACACCTGTGGCCACCTCGGCCATGCCGGCCGTTCGGGACATCTCCAGCAGGGTACTTTGGGTCTCGGCCAGCTGGCTCAATGCCTGTTCCTTTGCTGTTACCTGGTCTTTGAGTTCCCGGGTCCGCTCCTCGACCCGTTCTTCGAGGGTGGCCTTGGCTTCCAGCAGGGATTGCTGGGCCTGCTGCCGGGCAATGGTCGTTCCCAGCATATCCGCGACGGCCCGCACGCTGTCCTGCTCGCTTTCAAGCCAGATGCGTTCGTGGATACAGTCATCAAAACCAATATATCCCCACCAGCGCTTTTCTACGATAATTGGCACAAAGAGGATCGAACAAATGCCCTGGGGTTCTACGATGGCCCGGGTTTCATCGCTCATTTCAGACAAGGTCATGGAAAGGGTATCATTGTGACTGAGCAAAGCGATGGTTTGCACATCCAGACCACTGTCGGCATAGGGCAGATTTTGCAGTTCGGGATTGGATAGTTGGGAGGAGATGTTTTCCGCCACCCATTCGCATTGCTGGGACATACACAACTGGCCCGCCTCGTTGGTATGATTCTGAAAAATATAGACCCTGCAGGCATCGACCGCCTGGCCCATTTTCTCCAGAATATCCGGGATGGCGGTTTCCCATTCACTGGTGTGTAAAAAAAGCTCGGCTGCATAACGGACACTGTCTAGAATGCTGTCCCGGTGCAGCAGTCCTTCGGTCATGATATTGACCGATTCGGCCAGGCTGCCGATTTCATCGCGACGGACGGCATCGGCGCGTACATTGAGGTTCCCGTTTGCAATCTGGTGAACAATTTCGCGCAGCCGGACAATGGGCTTGACCAATTGATGGGCGTAGCCCAGGCAGATCAGCAAACTGATGGCCGCGCAGCTGAGGCTCAGCCAGAGCGTCTGGTGGTAGAGAAGTTTTACACTTTCGTTATAATTCCGAATGCTTAAGCCAACGTGAAACCATCCCCACTCAATACCGGAATAATCAAACGGCTGGGCGTGATGAAAAACCGGTCTGTTCAGAATGGGAACGGTGGCGATGGCACTTGAGGCCTGACGTGTTTTCGCACGCCAGAACCCGTCCATATTTTGCTCAATCTTCCATTCTTCCCGCCGGTTGACTACGGCAAATCCGTCATTTTTAACAATAATCAGAAATTCCAGATCAGGATCACCTTCTATCAGTGTCCGGCTGGCGCTGACCAGGCTGGCAAAATCCTCATTCACGGCTGCTCCCGCGATGGCGTCATGAAGTGAAACCGCCACGCTGTTGGCCTTGGATTCCAGACTGCGTAAAAATACTGTTTTTTGCTGAGGGATAATCACAAGAACGAAAATCGTCAAGGTACCGATAGCGATGATCCAGGAAATCAGGGCAATACGTAGACCGATACCCAAACGGATAGGTGATATTTCTAACGTGTTCATATTCTTATTTTCATCATTTCTGTCTTTCCCCCTGTCAGTGAGCTCAGTGATGCGAATCGGAAAGGGGGGAGACAAGTGCCCTGACTGTTTCCATATCTTCCGGCCGGTAAGCGACAATCTGGTCTGTTTTGAACAGATGGAGTATTTGTTGGCCTGCCGGAGACAGGTGCAGCTCCAGCATGGCATTGATAAAATCTTCTTTTACCGTGGGACTGTCCCATCCTGTTTGGTTGAAGCAGGTAATGCCGCAAATCAATGGTTTGGAAATGGCAATGGCGCGCATTTGGGTCAGCTGCGGGTTGAGTTCCGCCATCAATTCAAATCTTTCCGCAGCGATGAGTCCGGCATCTCTTTTGTCGAAAAAGACAGGTAAAACAGCCTTCATGGGGTCGTTTTCGATGGTGATATCCTTGAAAAACGAGTCCATTGTCTCCACGTCGTGTTTCCGAAGCAGACTGCGCAGCCAGTGAAATCCTATCTGCGTTTGGGGCATGAACAGTATGTTGATGGTTTTACCGCGCAGGTCTTCAATGGTTTTTGCCGGGCTGCTGACGGGAACGAGAATTTCAAAGGAGCTGCACACCCTGCCCCTGCCGACCGAGGCGGCTGCAACCGGTGTCAGCCATCCTTCCTTTTCTATTTCCAGAAATGCCCAGCTTTCCAGAACGGCGATATGGGGACGCCTGGCGTCCGGCAGCGCCGCAAGTTCAGCTGCGTCTTTAAACGTGGAGACAGTGATCTCCATGTCATATCCCTTTTGTTTGCCCATGGTCCTGGCAAAGGTCTTGAACGCTGCTGCCGCGTCATTCTCGTTGCTTCCCAGAAAGGCACTTTCAATTAATGCCACCTTTATATGGGTTCTGACAAGGGGGGTGTCTGCGCAAAAAGCGGCCCTGAACCCAAATGGCACCACAACAATGATCAGCAGCAGGGTCAGACAGCCCTGGATGACGTGTTTCCCTGACTGGGTGAAAAAGAAACGATTGAATACAAAAAAATGAACCCTCATTTTTGCTCATTATCTCCGGTTTGTTGAGTGCTTTTTTTCTGGTTCTGTAAAAATGAAAGCGTTGGTTCCAGAATTGTTATCGGGTGTTTTTCCAACCGTGAACAATGAAATACAGCCAGTACCTGTTTGCCTAACGGCGTGGTATGGAGTTCAGAGAGTACCGTTTCCATGGCATGGCGCAAGGGCGTCTGCCAGGAGGGCCGGACAATGAGAACGATCGGGATAAGCGGCATTGATTCTCCGATAATGAACAGATCGTTTTGTATCTGCGGATTGCGTTTACCCATTCTGTTCAAAGCATTCCTGGGTATCACGGCGGCGTCTATCTGTCGGAAAAAAACCTGCATTCCCGCTTTAAAAACATCTTCCGAGTCGGTCAGTTTTGTTAGAAAGGAAGACTCTGGGGGGTGCCCATATTCTTGAACATATGCATCAAACCAGATTTCAGCAAGCTGCATAAAGTCCCCGCGGGGAATGACAACGGTGCTGTTTTCAAGATCTCTGGGGGTGGTGATCGTGTTGTCCCGATGGGCTACCAGCGCGTAGCGTACGGGAAATGAGCCCGTTGGCACAGACACAAAAACGGTCTTAATCCCCGGGGGCAGCTGTAACATATCATGGGTCGGTGTGCTTACAATTTCAAGCTGCTGGTTATCCAGGCCCTCACACAGTTCGGTTGTAGAATCAATGATAGCCACTTCAAATGCCGACTCGATTCCATGTGCCCTGGCCGAGTTTTGGGTCCAGACCTTGATTGCAGCCAGTGCGTCATTGATGTTGGCAGAGGGAACAGTCTGCGGTGAAATGCCAATATGAATCACTTCGCAGAAAACGATGGGTGCCGTACCTGGAAAAAACAGAAGCGCGCCGAGAATGAGCGGTATAAGCACTTGTGTTTTCAAACGATGTCGGGTCGGGTCAGAAGACAATACAAAAAAAGACATGTTAGTTCCCTCCCAGAACATCCAGCACTGTGGTGCCGACGGTGAGATCCAGTTGAGACTGCAACGCAATATGGTCAAAGCGGGTTTTGTAATGCTGGGCAGACATGAAGGCCTCGACAAGCTGGGCCTTTATAACATCTTCGGTTGTCACCAGACCGTGCTGATAGGCACGAATGTTGAGATCCCGGTTATCAATGGATGCGTCCATGGCTGCCCGGGTCGCCTGCTGGGCCTTTACCGTCGCAGCCAGAGACAGGAAAATATCCCGGACTTTAAGTCCCAGACCTTCCTTCAGCAGGATTTTTTGTTCCTTGATTTCTGCTTCCCTGGCACGGGTTTCGGCCACCCGGGCACGGGTCAGAAAACCGTCGAAGAGCGTGCATTCAATTCCCATCGCCACGGACCAGCCTTCCTTGTTGGTTTTTGTGGCTGACCCCGTATCCTGATCGTTCCACCATTTATACAATTCACCCGTCAGGGCTATCTTGGGAAAATAGCCGCTTCTGGCAGCGCGCACCGCACCTTGTGCCGCCTGGATTTCTGCCTTGATCCCGGCCCAGTCCGGGTTGAACCGGTAGGTGGTGCTGACCAGTTCTTCCAGCGGGACATCAACGGGTGTAAAGGGAATGGTTTGTTCCAGGGGGCGAACACTGGTATCCCAGGGCAGTCCCATACCGTTGGCCAGGGCCGCCTGGGCCATGACTTTGTTTTTTTCCAGCAGAGCGACCAGGGCCCGTAAGGACTCGACCATGACCGTGGTCGTCAGCCAATCGGTTTTTTTTACCTGTCCGCTGCCTTCCTTGTACAGGGTTTCGGTGAGACTGAGCGTAATTTCCATACGGGCCAGAGTGTCCATGCCGATCTGATGCAGCTGACGGGCAAGAACGGCTCCGTAATAGTAGCGTTTCACACTGTCAATGATTTCCAGGTCCGTGCGGCGGGCTGCCTGCTGCATCATGTCAAGCGCGGCACGGGTCTGTTCATTATACCCTTTGCGCATACCGCCATCATAGAGCAGCCACTGGGTCTGCAGCGCGGCAACCGTTTCGTCTTTATCCTTGAGGATAATCTCCTGGGGGGGCGTTGTCACATGCTTTTCGGGTATGGAAACTTCCGTTACGGATTGGGGACCTGTGGGTGTGTTGAGCGTGATGCTCATTCCCGGTGTCAAAGGAATCAATTGTGCGGGGATGGTGTAATCGGCCTCCGGCACAATGAAATTGGGAGACGCATTCATGTGCAGCTGGGTGACGTGAGTCGCCAGTTGCGGCCAGTAGGCGGCCAGGGCTTGTCGGTGCCGGGCCTCGGCCATGGCAACGGCAAATCGGGAGACCGGACGGCGGTGATTGTTATCCAGGGCTTCCTGAATCGCCCGGTCCAGACTGACCTCCCGAATCTGCCCCGGCTCCTGGATTGCAGCTGGTAACGGGGTGGCAGCCAGCGTTATTAGCAGGGTAACAAGGCACGAGACAGGCAGCATATAAAACAGGAACAGGGGAGTCAGAAAATTGAGTGGTGATGGCCGGAATCCGAGCCATCGTTTTATTTTTTTCTGGCAGCAGATATCCTTCAAAGAAGTAATCTCCCCATCTTACGCATGATGTGTTCCTGTCAGGCAGGCGGAGGTGTCTTTATTTCGTCGCCTGTAATCGGATATCGCTATCATTTACAGGCAGCGCCCGTTCCACATATCGGCAGTTTTTCGAAAAAATTTACAATTGCAGAAAAAAATGTGCAGGTTAATGAGGATTCGTGTTGACGCGACCAGCCCCGCGCTGTCGATTTTGCTGGTAAAGCAGTATGGATCCCATGAAATAGACTGCAAAAAGCCCCCAGAGTAAACCGAATTCCCGGGTACACGCGAGAAAATCCGCGCCCATCTGATTGAGCTGCTGGGCAACGTTTGCGGCATGGGTGAAGGGGACCCACTGTACCAACCCGTTTATCCACCGTGGAATGGCACTTTTCGGCCAGATAAAACCTGCGGTGAAAAGCAGGGGAATAGAACTCACGAGAACCGTCAGCGTCACCAGTTCCTTTCGGGGAATCAGCTTGCCGATAAGGGTCCCCAAGGCGGCTGCGGCCAGCAGGAAAGGGACAATGACGTGAAAGAGTTCACCGGGATCTGCCAGCCGATAGATCTGGTAGGTCTCAAAACACCAGCCATAATAAAACAGGGTAAATGGCAGATAGATCACCATAAAGGCGGCCAGGCGAAGGCACAGCTCTGCCAGTATGGAGACCTGTCCTCCGTACACGGTAACACCGGCAATCCGCTGCGCTTTGCGCGTGGTGGCATGGATACCGGCGGCAATCACCAGGGTTTGATGTAAGACAAGGAGAAAGACCGCCGGGATTACATAATTCAAATAGCCCGTATTGGGGTTAAACACGGGCTGAAGATTCAACGCCAGCGGGACAGGGCCACCTTGGCCTGCCAGGGAGTCCTGGACAAGCCGTATTTCCTCATCAAGCGCATTGGCTGCCGCAGTAATGCCCTTGATAATGGTGCCATAGACAAGGAAATACGAGGCGTCTCCGGCATAGACCAGCGTGGGACTGCGGTGCAGCAGAATATCCCGATAAAAATTTTCGGGTACGCGCAGCACCCCGCTGACCGCGCTACGCTCTAAAAGACGCTTTGCATCTTCAAGGCTGGTGGCCTGGCTAACAACATCGACCTGGGCTGTGGCACCCACCATCCGAATCAGACGCCGGCTCATGGGGCTGTCATCATTATCAAGAACAGCAATTTTTTGCCCTCTGGGGACCTGATTCAAATAGGGCTGCGGGTAAAGGAAGGCGTAAAAAAGCATCCCGCCGATCACGGTAAGGGAAATAGCCGGGTTACCCAGAATGTCCCGAATTTCAGTCAGCAAAAGGCGCCAGATCGTCATGACTTTTCACCCTTCAGAGCAGCCTGGGGAACCGGAAACGACGCAGATTCGCTGCCGGCGCGTCTTCTCAGGAAAAGGACCAGAACCACGAGCAAAAAAAGCGGCAAGAAACAGCACAAGGCCCGAAAACTGGGCAGTAAAACAACAGGAGAAACCCCGTAATTCAGTATACCGATCTGTATTTCCATATAATGGCTTACCGGCAACAGGGCCCGCCACATCTGCGGAAAAACGCCCATATCCGTAGCCGGAAAAGTAACGCCGATAAAGGCAAACCCAGGGGCGGTATAGGAGGCTGCCATACTAAAGGCCCGGGGCGCCTCCGCAATGCAGAGCGCGTATACGGTCCCTATCGCCTGACAGGCCAGGATGGTGAGCCATTGGGCTAAAAACAACGGCGCAAAGCCGCCATGGAAAGGCCAGCCCTGCCAGAGGAAAAGGGCCAGGAAAGAAACTCCCTGCACCAGAAAGACAGCCTGGTAAAAGACCAGCCGAATCACCGTTTTCGAAAACGGACGCGTTTGTAACCAGGCCGCAATACCCCTGCGCCGTTCTTCTGCAAACCACACCAGTATCATCACCGCAACCATCAAAATCTGCCATATAGCGGGAAGTAATCCGGTGATCAAGAACTGGGCATAATTAAAGCCCATATTATACAGCGGCGTGATCTGTTTTCGGGTGGTCACAGCGATCCCCTGGGCCTGAACAAGCTGAACATTGCCGCGGCCAAGCCCCCTTAAGGTGGCCATCTGGGCGGTATAGGTGGCATGCGCCCTGACCAGTGACGATTCGAGTGATTTCCCGATAAGCAGGGTCTGGAAATTATCAAACACCGTAATCTGGGGAGAACGCCCGGTGCGAAGATCCTGCTCAAGGTTTCCGGGAACATAGATGATGCCGTAGACCCTTCCCGAACGCAGGGCGCTGGCAGCGGCTTTCTGGCTGGCATACTGCTGGATGGTCAGGCCGCTGCTGGCATCATAGCAACGAATCAGAGACCGGGACAGGGCGCTGTGATCCATATCCACCACAGCCACTGGCAGTTCATGGACAATACCCGCGTGAAAGACGCAGAGCATAAATAAAAACAGTCCTGCAGGCAAAAGGCTCACCGAAAACAGCAGCCACCGGTCAAACACCAGTAACCGCAGCTCGTCACGCATCAGATCTCCAAGACTGCTGGCGGGGGATGCGAGTGTCATCAGAATACGAGCACGCTCATGCCGGCACGCAGGTTTTCCACCGGCGCCACCGGACGCGCTTCGACCTCAAAGGTGCGCATATCAAACTCTTTTTTGACATTAGTGGCCCGCCAGGTCGCATATTCGCCCAGCACCGCGACATGGCTGACCCGGAAACGGACCTTTTTGCCGTCTAAGGCCGGTAGGGTTCCCTCGAACTCGGTTCCCGGCTGCCAGTCATTCAACACGTCTTCACGGATATGCAGCACAAGCCAGCTGTCGGCCATATCAACCACCGTGACCACAGGAAAACCCTGGGGCGCCAGTTCACCGGGGTGCAGTAACACCTGACTTACTTCACCATCATACCAGCTCGTTATCTCAAGATCAGCGGCATAGGCCTTGACTTCCGCCACTGCCCCGGCAGCCATTTTTTCCTTTTGCCGGGCAGCCCGCTTGGTTTGGCTGCGGGTTCCTTCCTTGGTCATCTCATAGATCTGAAAGGCGGCCTGGGCATTGCTGCGTGCCGCATCCCGTTTTGCCTTTGCCTCATCGCGTTTTTGGGCCGCGATCACACCGTCCTGAAAGAGGATTTCCACCCGTTCATAGGTCTTTTCAGCAAGCTCAGCGGCAGCCTCGGCTGTTTTCCAGGTGTTTTTTGCTGCCGCAATCTGCTGCTTTCTTGCGCCAATCTCGGCCTCTTCAGCCAGGGCCTCCGCAGCCATCTGACCGGCTTCGGCTTGCTCTATCTTGGCCTTGAGTTCAGGACTTCGCAGGCAAAAAACAGGCTGCCCTTTACGCACGAGGTCTCCTTTTCTCACATAAACCTCGGCGATTCTGCCGGCTATCTTCGAGGAAATGCTGTATTGCTGGGCCTCTATCTGGCCCTGCAGCCGGGTGGGGCTGGGCTGATATGCCTGCCAGAAGGTATAGGCAAGCCATACAAACAGTGCCACAAAACATAAAACGACAAGAAGAGATGCCAGGGTGTTCAGTAGTTTTTTCATCAATTATCTATCTCAAAAAAGGGTTGTTGGTGAGCGGTGGTGGATTGGTGTCGCAACACCGATTGGGCCTGCTGCTGATACGCGGTGAACTGATCGCACTGTCCGGACATGGCAAAAAGATGAGCCAAAGCGGTCACATAGGCATAAGCCGCCGCCAATCGTTGGGTGGTCACGCCTTCGAGAAACAGCCGGGCATCAACAACGTCAAGGGAGGTCGCCATTCCTTGCGAAAAGCCCTTTTGCCTGAGCCGTACATTTTCCCTGGCCAGATCAACGCTTGATGCCAGTCCCTTGTATTCCTCCAGGGCCTGCCTGGACTGTTTCCAGGTTTTTTCAACCAAAACAGAGAGATCCCGTTCTGCCTGCCGGTATAAACAGGTGGTTTGGAACAAGGCGGCGTTGGCCGCCGCAACCCGTTCCCCGCGTCCCTTGCTATCAAACAGGGTCAGGCTGACCCCCAGCCCGGCCTGCCAATCGGGAGTTGCTTCCCCAACGATGTCGTCTTCTGTGTACAGGTTGTAGTTGGCAAAGGCATATACCTGGGGATAATACCGTCCCTGTTCAACACGAATCAAGCCCTTTGCCTGGTCCTGCTTGGCCTGCAACAGGGCCAAACCGGGGTGCAGGCGCAGGGTCTGCTCGCATATTGCATCCGGGTCTGGCAGCGCATCTTTGATGAAAAGCGGACTGACGGGCTGAACCTTCTCTTCCTGGTGAAGGGCCTTGCGCAAGGCGAGCTGGGCAATTTCTAACATCCGGTACGCCTTGCCTGTGGCCACCCTGGACCGATCATAGGCTGCCTGGGCTTCGAGTCGTTCAACTCTGGCGATTTGTCCTTGCTGTTCGAGTGCAAGGGCATGTTGATAATGTATGCCAAGGCCATTTTCCACTTCTTTTTTGGTCTGTGCGATTTGCTCGGCAAGCACAACGCCAAAATATACTTTGGCAAGCGCGGTAAACTGTTCCTGGCGTACCATGGCAAGCCGGGCCTTTTCGGCCCTGGTCTGTTCGGTGGCGATCTGCTCGGCGGCGGTTATCCGCCAGCCGGTAAACAAGGGCCAGGTTGCCCGAAGTCCGCTGGCAAAAATATTCTGACTGACAATCTCTGTGGTCAGATCGACATCCTGTCCGATAAGGTGCTGAAACAGCACCCCAATATCACGGGCAAACTGAGGAGAAATCTGCCCGGTGGCAGCAAGACTGACCAGGGCCTGGCGAATCATCTGCGGATCCATGGAGGCCATGGGTTCTAAGCTCCGTGCATCGACCACAAGGGGGTCCGAGAGATGAAGATATTGTCCGTCAAGCGTGATATCCGGAAAATGGCGTTTGGACGCTGCCAGCTGAAGATGCTGGTGCCGTTCCACGGCAGCCTGTTGGGCGGCCAGGGTGTCGCTGAGTTCGAGCAACTGTTCCCAGGCTTGGGAAAACGTATAGTCCGCAGCATGCAGAGAAGTGGCGAAGCATGCCAGAATCACAGCCACGGATAGTAAAAAATAAAGATGTATGCGTCTTTTTTTCATAAAGCGCTCCCTCTACAAATTTTCCTTCACTCTTTTACTGTAGAACCTTTTTTGTTTCAAGCGAAGAATGATGAATAATCCAGGGAAACCGATCCGATTGTTGCCAATGATTTAAAAAAAAATACGGCTGATGGACGGACTGGCAAATTAGTGAAAAAAGCACCTAACCTATTATAATATTTTCCTATTTTTTTACAAAAAAGACTTTTAATAAATGATTTGTTATGATATAAAAACGACAAATCAGGTTGAAGAGATACAGTGATATGATGCAAAAAAACGAACCGGTTATTACGTTCTGATTGCCGCGTTACGCTTACTTGTCAATGGAGACAAACGATGAAAAAATTAACCTTGAGATCAAAATTGGTCATTGGGGGGGTGTTGGCGGCAATGTTGCCCTTGGCTGTTGTGGGTGTGTTTTCGATAAACAAGTCTTCATCAGCACTGATTCATCTTGGAGAAGGGCAGGCAGAACTTACGGCACGAAATCTGGCAACCATGGCCACCCTTTTTATTGAAAGTCAGATTGAAAAAACCAAGATGTTGGTGATGGAACCCTCCATCCAGCAGTTGCTTGATAACAGCGGCGCTGAAGGTTTTGAAAATGATTTTTCCGGGGTATCGGATATCAAGGCATATCTTTCCGATGCCATACGGGCGAGTACAAAAGATAATGACTGTATTTTTCTTGCAAATGCGTCTGGTCTCATCCTTGCTTTTTCTTGCAGTAACGGTAAAGAGATTACAAAAACAATAAACATAGCCGACCGTAAGTATTTTCAGACAGCCAAGTCTGGTAAGATTTCCATCAGCCCGCCGCTTGTTTCTCAGGCAACCGGCGAGTCTGTTTTTGTCATCGCGGTGCCACTACAAAACCGTTCCGGGGCCTTTGCCGGTGTATTGGGTGTAGGGATAAAACTGGCAGCGTTAACCGAAAAAATTGCACAGACAAAAATTGGACAGACCGGTTATCCGTTTATGGTAGATATTAACGGGCGTTTTATCTATCATCCTGTGGAAGCATATGTATTTAATATGAATATAGGAACCCTGAAGGGGGTGGAGAACGTGGCCAGAAGAGTGATGGCCCAGGAAACAGGCGTTGAAAAATGTACGTTTAAAGGGGTAAAAAAGATTACTGCTTTCGCACCCGTACCTGCCGCAGGCTGGAGTCTTGCGGTCAGTCAGAATGAATCGGAGTTTCTGGCGCCGGCGGTTTCCATCCGCAATATGGCGGTTGCCGCCGGCTGTATCTTTCTGGTGCTGACAATCCTGGCGGTGCTGTGGTTTGTGAAGGGAATCATGGCGCAATTGGGACATGATCCGTCTGAAATCGCCACCGTGGCCGACCGGATTGCGACGGGTGACCTGACCTATGCATTTCCGGATACGGGAAAACCCCTCACGGGGGTCTATGCCAGCATGAAGCAGATGACGGCAAATTTGAAAGAGATGTTTCATGATATTTCAGGAGGGGTCCACACATTGACCGCTTCTTCCGGAGAACTTTCCTCCATTTCCCGGCAGCTGACATCCGGGGCCGAGCAGTCTTCCCGGAAGGCAGAAAATGTATCTTCGGCCGCAAAAAATACAGCTGCAGCCATGAACAGTGTGGCAGCTGCCACAGAACAGACAAGCACCAGCCTCCAGTTGATTGTGGCTGCGGCAGAAGAAATGACGGCAACCATCAACGAGATTTCAGCCGATACGGCCAAGGGCAGCCGCACGACAAATCTGGCTGTTGAAAAAGCTGAACATATTTCCGGAAAAGTGGATGGACTGGGCCGGGCCGCCATGGAGATCAGCAAGGTTACTGAAACCATCGCCGATATTTCTGCACAGACCAATCTGTTGTCTTTGAATGCCACCATTGAGGCCGCCCGGGCAGGGGAAGCCGGCAAGGGGTTTGCTGTTGTGGCAGGTGAAATCAAGGCACTTGCAAAGCAGACTGCCGATGCTACAGACGAAATCGGTTTGAAAATCGGCGAGGTCCAGTCCGCAGCCAGGGAATCCGTCGAAGCGATCACCACCATTGTTGAAATTATTGACGACATCAATACCATTGTCACATCGATTGCCGCTGCCTTTGAAAAACAGTCCGGCACAACCCGGGAAATTTCAAATAATGTGAGCCAGGCAGCTTCCGGTATTCAGGAGGTGAACGAGAATGTCAACCAGACCTCTGCCATGGCAGCCGAGGCCAGCGGGGACGTGGATCAGGTGAGTCAGTCTGTAAACGAGATTACGACCGGCAGCATACAAATAAACGAAAGTGTGATTGAATTATCCAGACTTGCTGAACATCTATCCGAGATGATTGACCGGTTTCATCTGTAACCGGCTGTTTTTTCGGTACGTCTGGTGAACCCATGCGTGAAAAGATCCTGGATAGAAAAATGCCTTTATTTTATCAATTGATTCATTTGGATAATGGGCATGAGAATGGACAGGACAATACACGCGACCACGCCGCCCATAATGAGAATGACCACGGGTTCAAGCAGTGCTGTCAGGCCGGTGACTGACGCTTCGACTTCCCGTTCATAAACTGTTGCCACTTTTTCCAGCATGGCTTCCAGGTCTCCGCTCTGCTCGCCCACCTGGATCATCTGAACGGCAAGATAGGGTATGACATCCGGAGATGCAGACAGGCTGACGCCCAGGCTCTGGCCTTGCTCTACGTTGGCGGCAGCGGTTGCGACAATCTCAGAAACAACCCCGTTTCCGGCCGTACTTCTGGCGATACGCAGTGCCGTGAGCATGGATACCCCGTTATCAAGCAGGGAACCCAGGGTTCGGGTAAAGCGGGCCACGGCGAGCTTGCGGATCAGGTTGCCGGCCACGGGTAGACGGAGCTTCAGCCGGTCAATGGCCATCCGGCCAGCGGGTTTGGCGGCAAGGATTCTGAAGCCGGCAATTAGCACAATCCCCAGGAGCATGCCGATCCACCAGCCATTCAACAGCAGATCACTTACCGCGATGAGTATCCGGGTCGGCAGGGGCAGGGCTTGCTGGCTGTTGATAAAAATCACGGTAATTTGGGGGACGATGTAGCCGATGAGAACAAACAACACCCCGAAGGCGAGCAGTGTCATCAGGATGGGGTACATGAGTGCCGCCTGAATCCGGCTGTTTAAGGCCTGCTGGCTTTCGGAAATATCGGCCAAACGGTTCAGGACCAGCTCCAGGGTTCCTGAGCTTTCCCCTGCCAATACCATGTTGCGGTACACCGGAGAAAAGATGCCGGGATAACGGCCCAGGGCATCAGCAAAACTCTCGCCTTCCTCAACCGCGTCTTTCAGATGGGATAACACGCGCTTCAGGGAGTGGGACCGGGCCTGCGGGATCAGAGTCTGAATAGCTGAGACCAGCGGAAAACCAGCATTCAGAAGTGTTGCCAACTGCCGGGTTACCAGGGTCAGTTCAGCAGGCTTGACCCGTGAAAAAAAGGCGGAAATCCGTGCCTGAACGCCACCAAGGGATGCGTCTTGTGACTGAATTTCTTTCAGGCTGACGGGGAATGTTTTGCTGTCTCTGAGTTTTTGCCTTGCTGCAGACGGGCTGTCTGCGTCAAGCAGACCGCTGGTGCGTTTCCCGTTTGCTGAAAGGGCCGTGTATTCATATACAGGCATAGGTCGCTTTCAGTAGTTGCGCGTTCGTGATGCTCTATCCCGTTGCCGTGTTCAGGTATGCCCTCCCACGCAACGATATGTTTAAAAAGTCTATCATACGTGGTGACAGCTCACAAGCACCCTTTTTCCTGCAACCGGTGTGACGGCTGCTTACGGCATAGGAGGGGACAGCAGCTACAGATTTTGACAAATGAACAGGCCCGTTGTAATAGATCTCTGCAGAGAAATCGTCATCACTCGCGATTGAGCGTGTGCAGTTCGGTTTCATAAAATGATCGTTCAGAATGGAAAAGGGTATATGGCGCTTTATCAGCAGGTCAAATCGGAACTGCATACGCAGTTGGCTGTTTTTTCAGACCAGGTGGCGGCTGCAACGGCAATTCCGGGCTTTGATGATGGCTTGTGCCGTAAATGGCAGGCCGCAGGGGATCGTATTCGGAATCGGCTGGATGATGAGATCATCCGTGTGGCGGTTGTGGGGGCCATCAAATCCGGTAAATCCACGCTGATCAATGCCCTGTTTGGCGGAGACCACCTCAAACGCGGGGCTGGTGTGGTGACCTCCCTTGTCACCAAGGTCCGGGCAGGGGATGCACCGAAAGCTGAAATCCATTTGAAATCATGGGATGAAGTGAATGCCGATATCCGGCAGGCACTGGTACTGTTCCCCGGCGGGTTGTCGGTTGACACCGAAGGGGGCGGGTTTGATATCCGCCGCCAGGCAGACCGGGAATCTCTGGCGGCTGCCATGGCAGATCTGGATGCGGAACAGCTGATCAGTGATGATACGCGCAATATCAATACGGTTTATATCCGCTGTTATCTTGCCGGATTTGCCGCCATTGGCGAGATGATCAAGCCGGAACCATCCTGTATCGCATATCAGGGAGACCGGTTCGGTGAGCACCGTCAGTTTGTGGGCGATGACAATCTGGCTGTGTATGTGCGGGATGTCCGAATATCCCTGGTAACAGACCACCTGCCTGCGCAGATGGAGGTGGCAGACTGTCAGGGCAGTGATTCCCCCAATCCGCTCCACCTGGCGCAGGTGCAGGATTATCTCGCAGAGACCAATCTGATTGTGTATGTGATCAGCAGCCGAACCGGCGTCAGGCGGGCTGATATCCGCTTTCTCTCCATGATCCGGGAGATGGGTATCCTTGATAACATGCTGTTTGTGGTGAACTGCGACCTGAACGAGCATGATGGAACCGCAGATCTTGAGGCGCTGATCGGCCGTATCTGGGAGGATATTTCCCTGATCAAGCCAGACCCTGAAATTCATGCGTTTTCTTCATTGTTTAATCTGCTGCGCGCGATCCGGGAACAGGGAGGGGATACGGCCTTGCTGCCAAAAGATCAGGCACGGCTGGCCCAGTGGGAGGGAGACACCGTGTTTGCCGACTGGTCGGATGCCCGTACAGCCGGATTTCTCGACGCACTGCTCGGTGTCCTGACAGGAAAGCGTTTTGAACTGCTGCTTAAAAATCATCTGGAGCGGCTGACCCTGTTGGTGGATGCCATGATCAACCGGTGCCGGCTCATGACAGACCTTCTGGCCCGTGACACGGAAAGCGCGGTAACGGTCGTCAGTCGTATCCGCCACTATCAGAAAAAACTTGAGCGGGTGAAAGACATGGTCAAACGCACCTTGGACGGCGGGAAAGCACCGCTGCACCAGAGCCTGCGTACCGAGACAGACCATCTGTTTGCGCCGCACCGGGAGTTGATCCAAGCGGTTTCCGGCTTTATCAAAAGTTACGCACCAGGTCTTGACGCCTATGCTGCATCTGTCTCCACAGAAGGGTTCAATGCGGTGCTGTTTCGGTTGTATCAGGATTTCAAACAGGCTGTTGACCGGCATATTACCGAAGTGGTCACTCCGCAGGTCATCCGGTTTACCCGGAAAATGGAAACCGAAATTCAAGCGTATTTTCTCGGAATCGCGGAACCCTATGAGGGGATGATGATTGATGCCCTGAACGATTACTGTGATGGGCTTTGTGAACTGGGAATTGTACAAGCCCCCACCTCCTGGGAGCCGATTCAGCACGGGGAACTGGAATCGATGAAGACGGTTGCCGGAATTGCACTGCCACCCATCATGGACCTGACCCGATACGGCGCCCGGGTGCGAACTGAAACCCTGTTCCGTTTTGGGATTTACACACTGATCAACCGTATCCGCCAGGTATTTAAAAAACCGGTTACCGAAGACCGCAGAGAAGCCTTGCGGGCGCTCAAGGATGGACTGAAACGCATGAAACGGGAAACCGAGGCCTCTATCCGTTTTCATTTCAAGGATTATCAGGAAAATCTAAAATTTACGTATCTGTTCCGGCTGGCAGATGCGGTATCTGCCGATGTGTGGACCACACTGACCGAACGGTTCGAGGCGCACACGGCAGATCTGGATGGTATTTCCGCAGTCATCCAGTCGCATCAGACAGACAAGGCGTCGATTCAGGAACAGCTTGCCCGGTATGAAGCGGACTGCACAGATATGCGAGAAAAACTGATCGGTCTTCGAGCGGATGTGAGCGGGGCTGTCTAACGGGTAAACGGCGGGAAAGAGACGATGGGGCGGTTTCAGGCAACAGCGAAAAAGGCCGGGCTGTTTAAAGGAGATCTTTCCGGATTCATACCGGTTGCCCGATATGCATAGTGCCACGCCCCGCTTTTTTTCAATTATGACTTTAACTTCAGCAGGTTTTCCCAGGCAAACTCAAGTGTCGGGTCGATAGCAACCGCCTTTTCATAATAGGCAATGGCCTTTTGGGTTTGTCCCAGCTTTCGGTAGTTGGTCGCCATATTGGCATAATCAATGCCAGAAGACGGATTCAGGGCAATCACCTGCTCAAAGGCATGAATGGCTTTTTCGAATGCGTCGCGTTTGAAGTGACAAAAACCGATCAGGTTCAGAATGTCTGTGCGTTCAGCATCCATTGACAGCCCCTGGTTGAGAATCTCAAGGGCCTTGTCGTATTCCTCCATATCTTTTAAACACATGCCGAGATACGAACAGATGCTCGGCATGTCCTGGGCAGAGGGGGACCTTCCCAGTGCCTCGCGAAAGGCGTCTGCGGCGGCAGGGATGTCTTCCATGGCCAGCTCCACCATGCCTTGATAAAAACAGGTGTAATACCGCCCTGGCATCGCAGTTTCAAATTGCTCGAGCAGCTGTTTGGCTTTTACGGGAGGCAGGTTTTCCGCCATATACTTTGCGGTAAACAATCCCATACTGCTCATTTCCGCCCGCTCACGGAAAGCCGTGCCGGGGATGAGTGTATAGAACGCGGGTATATTAAGCTCCGGGTGCGTGGTTTCGATGGTGAGGATTTCAAATCCGATCTTCCTGAGGCGATCGATGAGGCGTTCGACTTCGACCCGGATGTTGATGTCTGATATATCCGGCAGACTGTCAATGGATTTTATTTCAGCCGGGTTCATGATGTCGTCGGCAGACGCAAGGCTGGTGTATTTCGGAAGTCCGCTGGCTTCGTAGGTGGTGCCGCTGTTGAAATCCCCTCCCAGCTGTGCAACTTCGGTCAGGGCACGGTTGAGCGCCTTGACCGGGCTGGGGGCGGTTCCCGCCGTCCAGACCAGCTCACTTTTTTCCGGAAAGGTGGCGGGATCATATGCCAGAACACTGACCGTTGGAATCCCTGTGTCCAGGGTCATGTCAGAGGCATACAGCCGGATGCCGTTGCGTGTAAATTTTTCGATCAGGGTTTTCGTCACTGGATCGGTGACGGTTTCCAGATCTATGCCAGGCAATGTCAACCGCTCTTTTGCCACGCGTGCACACACGTGCCGTTCCACCACCTCGCAGATTCCCTGGCAAAGGGCCTCTTCTCTGCAGTTTCCCGCAGAGGCGCCGTTGAACGCATTGATCATGAAAAACCAGTCAAAGGGGACAAGGACGATTTGGTTTCGGGTCAGGTTGGTTGCAGGTGTCCAGTTGAACGGGAGCGCTGAGAAAAACGGGGCCACCTGATCGGTCTCTTCGGTTGATTCGTTCACCGAAGCGGCGATCTGATCCAGGGGAATCGCCTGTTTTTTTACGTCTTCCCAGGTTGCCGTGGTAAAATGAGCGGGCGTGGTTTTGAATGCATAGACACTGAACCGTTCCATGAGCTCCATGACAGCGCTGGCTTCCGCCTGTTCGGGACTAGCGCCTTTTCCCATTTGTTTTGATGTACCGGTAAGCTGTTTTGCATCAGTGCCGCAAACGGAAAAAAAGACCGGTATATCAAGCCGGCCCGAATCGATACGACGGGTCTCAGATAGAATATCCATGCCAACGGCTTCGAGCTTTTTGCGCACATGTGCGAGGGTTTGAACGGGTGACAGGATTTTATCCTGATCTGCGGTAACTGTTTTTACCGCGTCTTCTAAAACAAGTGGGGGGGTCATCGCTGCTCCTTGAATGCCGGTTTTCATCTGAATCGGGGCTCGTGTATTTTTTAAGGCAGCCTGCAAGGCTGCCGATTCATATAGTATAAGCAAAAACCCGTTGAAAGAAAAAGGAAAAACAAGACGAAGAACCGGTTACGCCGCCTGCCGGGTGTTATGCACTTTTTTGTTTCTGACGTGACAGGGGTCTTAGTTGGGGGCATTGTCTGCGGAAATCAATCGGGGGTTGACATCGGGTGAGGAATACGGTATACAGTATATTTATTTTTTGTATTAATAATATTAGGCAGTTAGTCTAACGCGGTTCGGCCGGTCACTCGATGGGAAAAATGAATGCGGAGTGCTGAACAAACCCGGGATACCCGGGAAACACAAATAAAAATTGAGATGAATCTGGATGGAACGGGAATCGCGTCAGTACAGACGGGGATCCCGTTTTTTGATCATATGCTGACGCTGTTTGCGGCGCACGGTTTTTTTGATCTGACGGTATCTGCAAACGGTGATCTTGAGGTGGATGCCCATCATACCGTCGAGGATGTCGGGCTGGTCCTGGGCAGTGTTTTTAAAACTGCTCTGGGGGACCGGAAGGGCATTGTCCGTTACGGACACGCGGTGACGCCCATGGATGAAACATTGACGGCAGTCAGTGTGGATCTCTCCAATCGACCGTATCTGGTGTATCATCATCCGGATATCTACCCTGCTCCAGTTGTGTTCGACCTGAGGGTGGCCAAAGAGTTTTTTCGGGCGTTTTGCGTTAATTCCGGGATGAACCTTCATATCAACGTGCAGTACGGCGAGAACGAACATCATATTCTGGAATCCATGTTCAAGGCCATGGGGCGTGCGTTGCGGCAGGCGGTAAGCCTGGATCCACGGATCGAGGGAGTGTTGTCGACAAAAGGAGTGCTTTAGCCAGTCGACAGCATTGACACCTGTAAATCCAGTGTTACTTTCATAGGCGATAGGGCTTTAAAGTGGATCAGCCGAATCGTGGTACGGCGCCTGAAACGCGTAAGAGGGCTCAGGGTTGGCATTTATTTCTGATGAGCAAATATCCCAAATCAGACAGACCGCAAATCTTGTTGATCTTGTTTCCGAAACCGTACAACTGAAAAAAAACGGACGGAATTTTATGGGCCTGTGCCCGTTTCATTCCGAAAAATCGCCTTCGTTTTCGGTGAGCAGTGAAAAACAGTTGTATTATTGCTTCGGCTGCGGTGAGGGCGGTGATGCATTCAAGTATCTGATGAAACGGGACGGGCTCTCGTTTCCGGAAGCCGTGCGCCAGCTTGCAAAGCGGTGCGGTATTGCCATTGATGAAGCGAAACTGCCGCCGGAAGCCCGGGCGCGCATCCGGCAGCGCGAAGGCCTTTTTCGTGCCAATCAACTGGCGATTTCTTTTTTTAAAGCTCAGCTGGAAAAAGCCCCTCATGTGAGCGACTACCTGGAGCATCGCCACCTGACTGCGGAAACACTGGACGCTTTTGAAATCGGGTATGCACCGGATGGATGGGATCATCTGAGCCGGTTCTTATATGAAAACCGGGTGCCGAAGGCGCTTGCGGTTCAATCCGGACTTCTCATGGAAAATGACCGCGGCGGGATTTATGACCGGTTTCGCAACCGGGTCATATTTCCTATCCGGGATTCGTCATCACAGGTGGCGGGTTTTGGGGGCCGCGTACTGGATGACAGTCGGCCAAAATATTTGAATTCACCCGAGACCCTGGTCTACCACAAGAGCCGCATCCTGTACGCCCTGCCGCTGGCAAGACCCCAGATCCGGCAAACCGCCTGTGTTCATGTGGTCGAAGGCTATGTGGATGCGATTGCCTTGTATCAGGCCGGTGTCCGGAATGTGGTGGCCACACTGGGAACAGCGCTGACGGAAGATCATGTCCGGCTGATGAAGGGATATGCGAAAGAGGCGGTGCTGGTATTTGATTCGGATTCGGCGGGTATCAACGCCGCTGAACGGAGCATCCCCGTTTTTGAAAAACAGAAGATGGATGTGCGGATCCTGGTGTTGCCGGAGGGGCAGGATCCGGATGCCTTTGTTTCAGCCAATGGCGGAGCAGCGTTTCTCAAGCTGGCGGAAAGGGGAAAACCGGTCATTCATTTTCTGTCAGATATCAGCATCCGGCGCCACGGTTTATCTGTGGAAGGCCGTCTGCATGTGCTGGATGATCTTAAAGGGCCGGTTCAGGCAATTGACGACGGTCTGAAACGGTCCTTGTATATACGGGATCTTGCCGAGCGGCTGGAGGTGGATGAATCGGCCATCCGCAGCCGGTATGAAGTCGTCCGTCCGGAAATAAAAAAGTCAAGGGGAGAAACTGGGCATGATCCGCTTCCGGTGGACTGGCAGCGGAAAGACCGGATGGAAAAAAGGATCTTGTCCATGCTGGTGCAGTTTCCCGACATTCATCCGGAAATGCGGAAGCGGGAAACCCTTTCCCTGTTCCAGGATCCGGAGATGCGGCAGCTGGGAGAGGCGATTTTGTCAGGGCTTGAAGCGGGGGGAAAGACCCTTGTTGATGTTGTCTCTCAGCACCTGGACCCTGCGAGTGCGTCAGCCGTGGCATCGCTGGCGCTTTCAGAGGATGAGTGGGTGTACGACGGCTGTGTGAAATTGCTTGACCAGTTCAGCTTCATGCGGGGGCGCAGGCGCCGTGTGACGGGATCAGGACACAGGGTTTAACACGATTATCGGTGAATGGGGCTTAAGCATAAACAGCGCTTGCATACAGGGTGTCTATCCGCGCGGGCGTAGCGTCGCCTGCAGGACCTAGCCAGGAGAAAATTATTTATGGCAGCAAAAGCCGCGAATACACGTAAAAAAATGCTTGAGGCGAAAAAACAGGAACTCAAGGTGCTCATTGCCAAGGGAAAGGATCAGGGATATCTGACCTACGATGAAATCCTTGAAGTTGTACCCGATGATCTTCAGACAGCGGATCAGATAGACGAAACGCTTGAAATATTTGAAGATCTGGATATCGAAATTGTCGATCGACAGGACGGTGCCGCCAAACCGGCAGCCGGTAAAAGCCGGGGAAAGGCTGCTGAAGCTTCAGCCACTGAGGAGGAGGGCGAAGAAGCGGAGGAAGAACGTGATTTGACCGCCGAATGCGGCGTCACCTCAGAGAAGAAAAAAACAATTACCAAGGCGTCACTCTCTGGCGAAGGGAGTGAGAACGAGTTCGGCAGTGTGACGGATCCCGTAAAAATGTACCTGCGTGAGATGGGGATGGTGACCCTGCTCAGCCGGGAAGGTGAAATAGAAATTGCCAAAAAAATCGAGGCCGGGGAATTAGCGGTTCTAAAGGCCATGCTGGATACCAGCCTTGCCGTATCTACCATTCTGAATCTTGCTGAAAATATCGAAAAAGGAACATTGCGCCCCAAACATGTGCTGCGGGATATTGATGAAGGCGACACCGTGTCCGAAGAAAAGGACCAGGTAGATAAATTTCTGGGGATCATGAAGAATGTCAGGGCCCTGCATGCAGAAAATATGGCGCTCAGGGAAAAACTGTTTTCAGGCGAAACCCCCTCTGAAGACCAGCGAAAACTGCGTCGGTCCATCGGACGGCGGAATACCAAAATTTTTGAACTGATCAAGGACTGGCGATTCGAAAGCCGGGTCATCGATAAAATCGACAGCCGGGTGAGGGATAATATCGTCTGGTTTGAAACCATGAACAAGCTGGTGGCCCGGTGTGCGGAGTCGTTTGACTGTGGCATCAGCGAATTTCGGGGCTTGATCATGGATGCAGACGCCTTTGTCAGTGTGGTGTCACAAAAATCAGGAATGCCAGAAACGGATCTGCGGGTAATTCATAGTGATCTGGCACGGGTGGCGCTTCAGATTATTGAGCGGGAGATGGCGCTTAAATCTGACCTGCGCAATCTTCGCAAGGTGGTGAACAATATTGACGGCGGCCGGGTTCAGGCAAAAAACGCCAAAAGCGAACTGGTCAAGGCCAATCTGCGGCTGGTGGTGAGCATTGCCAAAAAATATACCAACCGCGGGCTGCAGTTTTTGGATCTGATTCAGGAAGGGAACGTGGGCTTGATGAAGGCGGTTGATAAGTTTGAATACCGCCGGGGGTATAAATTCAGCACCTATGCCACCTGGTGGATCCGCCAGGCCATCACCCGAGCAATTGCCGATCAGGCGCGTACCATCCGTATTCCGGTCCATATGATTGAAACCATCAACAAGCTGATCCGCACCTCCCGCTATCTGGTTCAGGATCTGGGCCGTGAGCCATCGCCCGAGGAGATCGCGGAAAAAATGGAGATCCCCTTAGACAAGGTGCGGCGCGTGCTTAAAATTGCACGGGAGCCCATTTCTCTTGAAACGCCGATTGGTGAGGAAGAAGACAGCCATTTAGGGGATTTCATCGAAGACAAAAAGTTTCTGCTGCCCTCTGAGGCCGCCATCAGTATGAACCTGGCAGATCAGACCCGGAAGGTGCTGGCCACCCTGACACCCCGTGAGGAGAAGGTGCTACGGATGCGGTTCGGCATCGGTGAAAAAGCGGATCATACGCTGGAAGAGGTGGGTAAAGACTTTGCCGTGACCCGTGAGCGGATTCGGCAAATTGAAGCAAAAGCCTTGCGGAAACTCCGGCACCCGACACGCAGCAGAAAACTCAAAAGCTTCATTGAAAACGGATAGGCACCAGGGCTCAGATCCGAGATTAACCGCTTGACAAACACGGGGCAGGGGAGTAATGATTTCCAACTATGTTAAGTGAACGGGCCTATAGCTCAGTTTGGCAGAGCCACCGGCTCATAACCGGTCGGTCCCTGGTTCGAATCCAGGTGGGCCCACCATTTTCCTGTAAACGTTATCCGTTTACAGGAGGGAACGCGGCTATAACTGCAGCCGTGTTCACGCTCAGCTGATTTAAAACGCGGAAGGCCATGCCTTCCGCGTTTTTTTGTGCCAGGTGAAAAAAGGATACACAAAAACGGTCAAAGGGGGAAGGTGTGGTTTGTGCAGCGGACGTTATTGCACTGGTGAATGCCTGCATTCCGCCGGCTTATGCGGAAGCATGGGATAACTGCGGGCTGCAGGTGGGAGATGGCCGGTGGCCGGTGCATAAAATCATGGTTGCCCTTGATCCAACGCCGGCGGTGGTTGACGAAGCGGTGGCCTGCGGAGCGGGGTTTCTCTTAACCCATCATCCGCTGATATTTTCGCCCCTGAAACAGGTGGATGGGGAGACGGCGATAGGCGGTATCATTGCAACGGCCTGCAGGCATCAGTTGACGCTGTTTGCTGCCCACACCAACCTGGACAGCATGGCTGGCGGCCTCAATGATCTTTTGGCAGAACGAATCGGCCTTGAATCGCTTTCTGTTTTGATCCCGGATCCTGGTGGCGATACCCATGCCGGTCTGGGGCGTATCGGATCCCTGGCAGGAGCGGGCATGACTCTGGAACAGCTTGCCACCCGGCTCAAGGATCTCCTGGGGGCATCCGGGGTCAGGTTCTGCGGAGACCCAATGTCCAGGGTCAAACGGGTGGCGCTCTGCACGGGAAGCGGCAGCAGCCTGTTCAAACAGGTCGCGGTCTGCGGGGTGGATGCCTACATCACCGGCGATTTGAAATATCATGAGGTCAGAGATATGGAGGCGGCGGGTATCGGTGCGGTGGATATCGGGCATTTCCCCTCAGAGCATATCATGGTGGCGGCAGTGGTGGAAAAAATGACCCAGGCAGTGAAGAATGCCGGGCTTCCGCTGGAGGTGCTGGCGAGCCGCTGTGAATCGGATCCGTTTCAGTGGGTATGATACAGGCGAAAGGTGTGCAGGTTGAACAAGGGCAGAACCCATAACCGTAAAAACAGGATGTGGCCATGACAGAGAACATGGGGGAACAGCTGGCTGTGTTGATTCAGCTCCAGGCATTAGAGACACGGTCGCTGAAGATCCAGACCGTGCTGGGAACGGTTGACAGCAAGATTGCCGAGCTGGATGCGCGCCTGTCAGCGCTGGCGCGAGGGGTTGAATCAAAGGAAGGCGAGTTGAACGGTCTGCTGGATCGGCAGAAACTGCTTGAGCAGGAAATTCAGACCTGTGATGCCCGGATTGAAAAAAGTGATGTGTCGCTGCGTTTAGTGACCACAAACAAAGAGTATCAGACGCTGCTGCGGGAGATTGATGACAACCGTAAACGCAAATCCGCCATGGAAGAGGAACTGCTCGTTCTAATGGAATCGACCGAAGGCATGGAAGCCGAGGTGAAAGCAGCACGGAATCGGCTGGCTCAGTCCCAGAGTCAGGTTGCGGCGGAAAAGGAAACCATTTTATCTGATTCTGTGGAAGACCGGGAGGATCTTGAAGCGATTGAGGTTGATAAGGCGCAGATTGCCGGGCGTCTGAAACCGAAGCTGAAGGAATGGTTTGAGCGGCTTTCCAAAAGCACTGGCGGTATTGTGGTGGTCCCGGTGGCAAAGGGGGTCTGCCAGGGGTGTTTCATGAGTATCCCTGCCCAGCTGAGTAATGAACTGTGCCGGAATGATGGTTTGAAAACCTGCCCGCACTGCCATCGCATTATTTACAGGGAACTCCCAAAGGAAACCGAAGCAGCTGCGGCAGCCAGCTGATACGCGCTGAATGTAAATGGGTGTTGCAGCGAACGCCTATCAATGATAAGGGGCTGTTGCCTGACTGGCGGATCTGATGCGTTGTCGTTTTTTGGCCGGAGTCGTCAAGACGATCGCTGGCCCGTTCAGGCGGGCTGGAGGAAAGTCCGAACACCAGAGGACAGGGCGCTCCATAACGTGGAGTCACGGTGACGTGAAGGCAAGTGCAACAGAAAGCAAACCGCCTGGCACGGTGCGGTTCGGTATGTCCGGACCGTTTCTCTGTGTCCGGTAAGGGTGAAACGGTGAGGTAAGAGCTCACCAGTTCTCCGGGTGATCGGAGAAGCTGGGTAAACCCCGCCCGGTGCAAGACCAAATAGGGAAGAGCCTGAGGGTGGTCCGCCTGATTCTTCCGGGTAGGTCGCACGAGATGCCGGGTAACCGGTGTCCATGAGATGAATGATCGTCAACCCCAGTCTGGGGTTACAGAATTCGGCTTATTGACGACTCCGGCCGATTGCTTTATGATATACGTTTTCGGGTGCGTCTGGCGGCGGCAGGCGCATGTCCGGCCACGTTAGAAACAATGAGATGGGTTCATGCTGCTGATCGAAGCGTTGAAAGTTGAAGTGAGCGGGCGGGAAATCCTGAAGAACGTGAACATGCATATCCCCAAAGGGGAAACCCATGTGCTCTTCGGCCCCAACGGAGGGGGAAAAACCACCCTGATGCTCACCCTGATGGGGTTTGCCGGGTATACGGTGACTCAGGGAAAAATCACATTCAAGGGTGAAGATATTACGTACATGCCCATTCATGAACGGGCGCGTCTGGGCATCGGGATTTCGTTTCAGCGACCACCCACCATCAATGGGCTGAGCACACGTAAAATGGTGGAAATCTGTGCAGCCGGCAGGCCAGTGGATGTGGATGCGCTGTCCGAAGAACTCAATTTCAGGCAGTTCCTGGACCGGGATGTGAATCATAATTTTTCCGGCGGTGAGATTAAACGCTCCGAAATCCTGCAGCTGACCGCCCAGCAGCCGGACCTGGTCCTGCTCGACGAGCCAGAGTCCGGTGTGGATCTTCAAAGCATTGTCATGCTGGGCGAGGCCATCAACCGACTGCTGAACCGGGGCGTTACCCGGTCATCGCTGTGCCCCTCCCGTAAAGATCCGGAGACACAGGGAAAGTCCGCCCTGGTGATTACCCATACCGGCCATATTCTCGATTATATCACGGCGGACAGAGGCCAGGTACTGTACGACGGTGTGCTGCAATGTACGCGGAATGCAAGCGAAATACTCAAGTGGATTCGTGAATACGGATATGAGGAGTGCGTGAGATGCTCGATATAAAGATCGGGGACAGCCCGGAAGTCGATCTGCAAAAATACACAGTGGCCGATCAGACGCATGCTTATGTGGAGGATCTCTCTGGGCTGGATGCAGACGATGCAGCTGCATTTCTCAACGTGGGCATTGAAACGGATATGACCGCGCGAGCGGGAACCTTTATTCAGAAAGACAACCGGATTATCCACTGCAACGCCACTCAGAACGGCGTGGATATCATGGGGATCTCGCAGGCAATTAAAACCGTTGATGGACTGTCGGATCATGTCTGGAAGCTGATTGATCCGGAAAAGGATGATTTTACCCGGTGTACCTACGATATGCCCACCGAAGGTTTTTTTATCCGTTCACGAAAAGGGGTGAAAGTTCCCCAGCCGGTTCAGACCTGTCTTCATATTGCAATGGAAAAAAGCTCTCAGCATGTGCATAATATTGTGATCGCCGAAGAGGGGTCGGATATGCATATCATCTCCGGCTGCTCGACGTCTCCGCACCTGATCGAGGGGCTGCACGTGGGTATTTCCGAATTCTATGTGAAAAAAGGTGCCAAGCTTACGTACACCATGATTCACGACTGGGGTAAAGCAGTGAACGTGCGGCCCCGAACCGTGACCCATGTGGAAGCGGGGGGTATTTTTATTTCCAACTATGTTTCCCTGAAACCGGTGGGCTCCCTTCAGACCAATCCCCTGACCATTCTGGCAGGCAAGGGGGCGGTTGCACGTCTGAACAGTGTGTTGGTGGCTGCCGAAGGCTCGCAGATGGATGTGGGCTCCGAGGTGGTGCTCGAGGGGGAAAACAGCCGGGCGGAGATTATTTCCCGTGCCATTACCGCAGGCGGCAGTATCATTGCCCGGGGCAAGCTGATCGGAAAGACGCCGGGCATCAAGGCCCATCTGGAGTGCAAGGGACTGATTCTGAGCGAGGGATTTCTCCATGCGATTCCAGAGCTGGAAGGTTTTCAGCCGGGTGTTGAAATGTCCCATGAAGCGGCTGTGGGGAAAATAGACCAGCGGGAAATCGAATACCTGATGGCAAGAGGCATGGATGAAGATGCGGCGATCTCAACCATTGTCCGGGGGTTTTTGAATGTGGAGATCGATGGACTGCCGGCAAGCCTGGTCGAAAAACTCGACAAAGCCATTGCCGAAACACAGAACGATGTGATGTGATAAGGCCTGTCATGAAACCTGAGGTGCGCGATATCTCATTTGTCCGAAAGATTGAGATCTACTCGTCTGGCTACTTGAAATGCTGCCGCTATGTCTGCGGCCTCTCTCAGCTTGAGCATGGGTTTACCAAAAAGTTTTTTTCCACATTTATCGCCACCTCCCATCTGGTGGAGGACTTCCTCGACTATCATGGCGCCAAGAACAACTCCCGATGGTTTTTCTACCGGGAGCTGGCTGCGGCTGTGCGGCATATCGGCCTTGGCGCCTATGCTCAGCAGCATATATCTGACCGGTTTGCCTTTTACGGCGTGTCAGCGCCTGCCGGTTTTCGGACGGCCGGGGAAGAAACGCTGACCTATCTGAGAAACACCCTGGCCAGGCTGGCCCCGGTCATCCTCAAAGAGGCTGAAAAACGGGGTATTCGAGTTCCGGACGACGCATTCGGAACGGAGGATTTCCCCGGTCTTGTCACCACAGACCGGCTGGAAAATGATATTGAAGATGAGCGAATGGGCGAACAGCGGCGGCATGTGGTTAAAATCGCCAATGATTTTTTGAACATTGCCGCATCCTTTGAATCCTATGGATTTTATGACCCCTATGACATGGAAACGATCCGGAAGCTTGTTCCGGAGCAGGTGAACGAGGTGGAGGTCCGCCGGGTGGAGATGCTGGTGCACAACCTGCAGTCTGCCTTTGACACCTATGTGATCCATGGGGGGGTTCAGTCAGACGTCTCGATGCTCAAACAGTTTCGCGGGTATGTGTCGGTGATTCTTCACCTGCTTCAGATGATCGGCCGACTGCTTCATTTTTACGAACGTCACCTGCATCAGGTGAGCCTCAAGGCCGCTTACCGCGATGTTCAGGAAGCGCTGGTTGACCTTATCGAACCGGATATCCTCCTTGAACAGACCGTCAATTATGCCTTGCGCCATGTATGGCTGTTCATGGATGCAGGCCGGAAGCTGGCGAGAGTTCTGCTCAAAGAAAATGTGGAGCGGTCTTTTATTCGGACAGGTATCCCCATGAAACGCGGGTTCCACTCCCGGCCCAGCCTGCTGGTGGCCAAGATTGTGCAGTACTTCGGCGGTCAGGTGGAGTTGTGTGTGGGAGAGGATCGGTTTGACGCAGGGAGTGTGCTGGATATCCAGTGGGCGGGCGGTAAAATTCAGAAAGAAGATATCCGTGAAGTCGTGTTTGAAGGGGATGCCCGTGCCTTGAACGATATTCAGATCCTGGCCAGTGTTAATTTCGGTGAAGACACCATGGGCAAAGGAATCCCCCTGCCCAGTGAACTTTCCTACCTGCAAAGCTGAGCATAGCATGTTGACGGGAGCGGTGATTGTCGCAGGCGGCAAAGGGCTGCGTATGGGCGGAGATGTCCGTAAGCAGTATCTTACGCTTTGCGGCCTGCCGATTTTAATTCATACACTCCGGCAGTTCGTATCTGTACCCGCCATTCATCGGATCTGGCTGGTGGTTCCGGAAGAAGACCTGAATTTCTGCACCCAGCTGATCCGGGAGTATGTGGGCTGGTCAGACCGGTTGTGTCTGGTTGCTGGCGGGGATACGCGTCAGGCCTCTGTCTACAATGGATTGAAGGCCATGGACGGCAGCGGGGTGGATACGGTGTTGATTCATGACGCGGTCCGTCCTTTTGTACCTGAACGCCTCATTCTGGCGTGCATCGAAGCTGCCGAAAAGACCGGGGCGTGCATCCCTGTGTTGCCTTCTGTGGATACACTGAAACGCGTGGACCCGCAATCAAAAAGAGTTATTGAGACCCTTACACGGGACCACATCCGGGCTGTTCAGACCCCCCAGGGTTTTTCTTTTGCGCGCATACGGGAGATACACGAAAAAGCGATTGCAGCCGGGGTGACAGGAACCGATGATGCCGGCATGATGGAAGCCTTTGATGTCCCGGTGTATACCATCCCCGGCTCCCGCTTTAATCTGAAGATCACGACACCGGATGACCTGCTGCTGGCAACGGCCTTAATGACACTGCCGGCGTACCAGGAAACCGTTGAATCCGGGAAATCCCCCCTACAGCAGACCCCTCGGTAAAGATACGGTCGTTTGATGACCCGATTTCCTGAATTGCGGTGTCATTATTTTTATAGCCTTTGATGTGAACGGGTTGACGGGTGCCGGGGGATTGTGTAGAACTGTCACCGAACAGCGCTATATTATGATGTTTTTTTAGTGCGTGCTTAGATGACTTGCTGTGTCCCGACAGATACAGGCGATCATGATCCACTACATAAAAAAGAAGGAAAACAGTGTGAGTAAAATAGCAATTCTACCCGGAGACGGGATCGGCCCGGAGGTGATGCAGGAAGCGGTGAAGGTGCTGAATGCGGCCCAGAAAAAATTTGGTTTTACCCTGACCTATGAAGAGGCTGATGTGGGCGGAGTGGCAATTGACCGCCAGGGCAAGGCGCTTCCCGAAGAAACACTGGCCTGCTGCGAATCTGCGGATGCCGTGCTTTTTGGTTCTGTTGGCGGACCGAAATGGGAACACCTTCCCCCGGAAGAACAGCCGGAACGGGCTGCCCTGTTGCCGCTTCGCAAGCATTTTGAGCTGTACTGCAACCTGCGCCCGGCCAAAGTTTTCAAAAAACTGGCTGCGTCCAGTCCGCTGCGTGCGGATATTGTCAAAGACGGGTTTGATATTCTGTGTGTGCGTGAGCTGACCGGCGGTATCTATTTCGGTCAGCCCAAAGGGCGTGAAGGTGAAGGGGCGAAAGAACTGGCCTTTGATACCCTGATCTATCACCGCTGGGAGATCGAACGCATTGCCCGTATGGCGTTTGATTTTGCACGCAAGCGCCGGGGGATCGTGACCTCCGTTGACAAGGCAAATGTCCTGTACTCTATGGTGCTGTGGCGCGAAGTGGTCATGGAAGTGGCCAAAGACTATCCGGATGTGACCCTGAACCATATCTATGTGGATAATGCCACCATGCAGCTGGTGCGGGATCCGCATCAGTTTGACGTGCTGCTGTGCGGAAATATGTTTGGTGATATTATCTCCGATGAGTGCGCCATGATTACCGGCTCCATGGGCCTCTTGGCGTCTGCCAGTCTGAATGAGCAGAAGTTCGGCTTGTACGAACCGGCGGGCGGATCAGCGCCGGATATCGCCGGGCAGGGCGTTGCCAATCCAATAGCCCAGATCCTGTCTGCGGCCATGATGCTCCGGTACAGTCTGGATCAGGCACCGGCGGCAGATGCCATTGAAACGGCGGTGGGCCAGGTGTTGGAAGAGGGGATTTATACAAAGGATTTTGCGCCTAATTCAGATTCGTCTGTGGTTGGAACCGTTGCAATGGGTGATGCAATAGCAGAAAGGATCTAATGTTTGATGAGCGGGGCTTATCCGTTGGAAACAGGTGATGACCCCTTTTCTGCCAAACCCGGAGGGTTCGTATCAAGCCGCAGCCCATATGCATGCTGAAAAAACGAAAGGGTTGGAATCCGTTTTGGATGACAACCCTTTGCTGGTTGATGGTGCCGAAGGCCGGATCCGGTTGTTGGGTATAACTATTTGATTTTATTATATCTGATAGTGCGGTTTGACTCAGTTTTATGGGTTAAACCGCACTCTATATGCACCTAAAATGACTTTTTGCTATGTAGGTAAAAATCCCGTCAATTTTCAGTAATTATTGGCGGGATTTCTTTATATGGAAAACTCTCTTCTCCGTCTTCATGACAATTATTTTTTTGACCTATATTGCCTAACGGGTGTATAATTTTTGTATATGTGTTAGACAATCCGGGGCAGTCTATGAGCTACATCAAAGGTGTGATTCAGGAAGAGTATGATCGTTTGAATGCTTTAGTTGATAAGTATCAAGCGAAAATCGCCGAATATCCCAAGGGCGGCATTTCCATTAAAAAACGTAATCACAGGGAATACGTGTATCTGGCAGTTCGTAAAGCGGATAAAGTTAAATTTCAATACATCGGCGCTGTGGATTCGGAAAAGGCGGGAGTTGTCAAAGACCAGATAAATACCAGAAAACAGTTCGAAGAAAAGCTGAAGCAGGTCAAAGCCGATCTGAAGGAAATAGAAAAGGTGTTGCATGGAAGAAAATTATAACCTCCTTGAGGCCGTTCTGAAAGAGCTTCAGGTCAAGGGGGTATTAGACGGGCTTGTCATCATCGGCAGCTGGAGCCAATATTTTTACCGGATCCTATTTGAGAATGCGCCCGAAATACCCTTGATCAGAACGACGGATGTTGATTTTCTTGTGCCGAATCCAGCACGGTTTAACAGCAAGGTTGATATTACCGAGTTGCTGAATTCTCTTGGGTTTGACAGTGATTTCGATTACCGCACCGGACTTGTTAAATACGTCCATCCCGATTTGGAGATTCAGTTTTTAACCCCTGCACTTGGCAGGCCGAAGGACACCCCATATGAAATCAAGAAACTCAATGTCAACGCTGAAGGTCTTGCTTATATGAAAATGCTGCAGGACTACAAGTTCAGCATGCAGCACAGGGATATCTCCGTATGGCTTCCGGAGCCATCCGCATTCATCCTGCATAAGATTTTAATCAGTCAGAAACGGAAGGACACGGCCAAACAGGAAAAGGATCTGAGGTCAGCAATCAGTATTGGTGAATTCTGCTTGGATTGCAGCGAACACCGGGAGCGGATGAAGTTTATATTTATGCAGCTTCCCAAAAAATGGCAGAGAGATATATTGGGTGTTGTGAAACAGCATTCTCCCGATTTGCGTGATTATTTATCTGAAAACATTTAGACCCGTCGATTTGAAGGGCCTATCGATTCGTTAGGACCTTCAAAATTCCATAATTAATTGTCTGTAAATGTATAAACTCATCGATCAGCAGGCACCACAACGGTTACGAGGGTGATTCCGGAGCGGCTGAATGATGGGGCGGCGGAGCGTGATCGGGTGAGTGATCAACAGTTAAGACGAAGGGTGCAACGACAGGACGAGGATATTTGCCCGAAACGGGCAGATAACACATCATTTCAACTGGTCTTCAAAAAAACTAAACCTTCTGTCTCTATTTTTTGCGCTGAAAAACATTGCGCTGAAAAATACTTGACAAACCCATACGATTTATTGAACCATTAAGGCGTTGCAGCAAATTCTGTAACTCGGTTTGGCGACCGGAATTGACAGAAGGCGTGCGAGCGCCCTGATCCTTTTTTTGTGGCGCTTTTTTTGCGTCCAAATGGAGGTAATATATTGGGCGGGTCGTGTGCGGAGACCTTCGGGTCTGCCGGGTTCCTTTTGTCCCCGGTTCGCCAACCGCATGCGGTCCGCCCATTTGTTTGGCGACAGATGGCGGATTTCCTTCACCTCATACAAAAGGAGACCCATCATGCACAAATCCCACAAACCAATCCCGGACAATACCAATCCTAATGTTTTTCGCTGCCCCGTTTGCGGTGGTACAGAGTCTAAGCCAAACAATTTATATCCCAACAATCGCTATTGCGCTGAATGCGGCATTCGTATGAAGTCTTTCGACTTCTCCGCGATGAAAGATCTCTTTTCCGCCATGTCCACCCTTCGTCTATCCCGTGAATATTTGACGACCGGCTGGGATCTCCGAACCATTTATACCGAGAATATACAAATCAATGCCATGATTGAGGCTGAAAAGCACGGAATAGAAATCAGTCGATCATTGCCGTCACAAGAACCTATGGAGGCGGTCTTGCTTCGCATGATCTCAAACGCTCTGAATGCTTACGATCGCTTCCGGGGCGCCAACCACTTGGTTCGAAATTAAAGAGCAGCTGTAGGTAAGTAGCAGCACGGGCCCTGCGGGGCAAGTTGTCGGGCTTTTTTTTATTTAATTGTTGACTTCCAGCATTTTTATGTTAGACTCTAAATCAAGAGTCGAACGTAAGGTTGTCAGACGTTAACCGAGGGGAAAATATAATGACTAAGGTAAGGACCGGCGACATTGAAGAGTTCAACAGGCCTTGGCTTGCTGTTCGGGTTGTCGCCATGCTTGGTCCCGAGATGCCTGTTAAGGTTATTCAAACATGGACGGACCGTGAGTTGCTGGATTTTTTTAATCCAAAACCCGGAAAAAATATTCCCCGGCTTTATTCTCTGGGGAATGCGCTTCAGCTGCATGGAATGTATGCTGCGTATAGCAGAGGCTTCACGATAAAAAGTTCCGTTGAAATTGGTCGGCATGTAAGGGAGCTCGGTTTTGATCTCGTTCAAGATTATGGTTGTGATTGGACAGGTTTGAATAATGTCATACCGGAACTATTCGAGGTCAAGCTGCTGTTTTGGATAAACGGCGATGAAATGTTTTCCAAATGGACAAGTGTGGGTCAATTGAAATCTTGCTTGGATAAACACGGTGATCTCACAGAGGTGATGGATAAGGGGAACAAAGTCCTTGTAAGCGTTCTTGATGTTGGGGGGTTGGTATATGCTGTCATGAACAACTACTTTGAAATAGATGACAGGATTAATCAACTTGCATTGGAAGGTAAATTGAAGCCTTTCCCAGAAAGATCGAAATGGGAAGGACTATTGAAGGGGTTGGGTGGAGATGAAAACGGAATGCCACTTGATCCAAATCATCCCTGGAATAAATCTGAGGATTTAAACCACCCAATGAATAAGCGAGCTAAAACCCTAAAAAGGAGAAAAAAAGACGAATAGCTGATAAACGGGACGGCCCGGCAGCGCGCCAACGCATACCGGGCCTACCGAAAATGACGACCACTTAACCCACTAAGTTTAAATTTGGGCTCCATTCTTCGGCACCACCTTTGTACCCCATCTGGTCAAAAGTGTCAATGTGGAGCCTATAACCACAAGAGGAAACATACATTTATGACCAAGCGAAAAAGTCCAGACTCCAAAAAACTATCTTTTGAAGATCAATGGTTCCGTGTTCCTGAAGCTGCATCATACTGCGGAATGGGCGTCAGGACCGTCCGCAAGTGGTTGAATGAGGGCCTGAGGCATGTACGCCTGCCATCCGGAACAATCCTCATCAAGCGCAGTGCCGTTGACGAGTTCCTGAATAGTTTCGAGATAAACGAAAATTTCGTTGATTCGGTTGTTGAAGACGTTTGCTCAGGTCTGATCTGATGACACCTCACAAACCTGAATATCTCAAACCGGATCCGGACGGAATCCCGGAAGAGCTGAAGTGCATCCCCCAGTGGGTTGTCTGGTGTGCGGTCTGGCGGAAGGGCAAGTGGTCGAAAGAGCCACGGTGCCCGATGAACCCTGATAGGCATGCCAAAGTCAATGATTCATCAACCTGGGGATCCTTTCACCATGCGATTCAATGTTTCCAGAACAGTTCCGGAACGCTTGATGGTGTTGGCTTCGTTTTAACTGATCAGGATCCATTTTGCGGGTGGGACTTGGATAAATGCCGGGATCTGAAAACCGGCGGGCTTGAGTCATGGGCTTCCAATCTACTTTTTGAGATGGGTACATACACCGAAATCTCGCCATCTGGAACAGGGTTGCGTCTCATATATAAAGGAACGCTGCCCCCTGGCGGAAGGCGTAAGGGTAAAATCGAGGTTTACGAAAGTGGTCGATACCTGACGATCACTGGGCATCAGTCTTCCCCCTCTCCTGTGGAAATAATGAGCAGGTCAAATGAGGCGGCGGCGATACATAAAAAAATATTCGCTCAAGCTGAGAAGGAACAGGAACGGTTCAAGCCATCTTACGGTGGCGGTACTCACGATGATGATGCCCTCTTGCAGCATGCATTTACCTGGAAGAATGGACCTGAAATCCGGCGGCTGTTTGAAGGAGATGCCGGAAACGATCATTCCGCAGCTGATCAGTCTCTTTGTAATCACCTTTCATTTCTTTTTGATCGTGATCCCAACCGGATTGATGCGATGTTCCGCCGCTCAGGGTTGATGCGCGATAAGTGGGATGAAAAACATTTTTCAGATGGTCGGACCTACGGGGAAGCGACGGTCGAGAAGGCTATTGCCGGAACTCGTACAACCTACCAGCAAAGAAACAGCGACCGCCAGTTTCATGAAAAGCAAGGTAGCCATCAGAGGGATAACGGGAAGTCGCAGGCATTAAAGGTAAAAGGTTATACCGCTGCCGAACTGGTAATGATGGAGTTTCCTGAACCCAAGTGGGCGATACCTGGGATTCTACCGGAAGGCCTGAACATCCTTGGCGGCAAGCCGAAGCAGGGTAAAAGCATATGGGCACTGAATATCGCTCTTTCTGTGGGGTTTGGGGGTATTGCCTTGGGGAAAATTTCCGTTGAAGCCGGAACCGTTTTGTATCTTGCGCTTGAAGATGTTCCAAGGCGCTTGAAGTCACGCATTGAGCAAATGACCAATTATGAGGGACGGGCACCAGAAAACATTCACCTTTATACCCAGTGGCCGAGAATGGGAGCTGGGGGGATTCGAGCGCTTGATGAAAGAGATTCAAAAGTATGGAAATGTCCGGCTTGTCATTATCGATACGCTGGCGAAATTTCGGCCGGTATCGAGCAGTAGCAAGAACGTCTATGAATCAGATTATCAAGCGGTCGATGGGATTAAGCAGATTGCGGATAAGTACGAGGTGTCTGTCCTGCTGATTCACCACCTGCGAAAATCGGAAGCAGAAGACATCATGGACACGTTTTCAGGTTCACTTGGACTGACCGGAGCTGCTGATGGTCTGCTTGTCCTGGAACGGAAAACCGGCCAAGCAGATGCATTATTGCACCTGAACGGGCGAGATGTTGAGCCAGCGGAACTGGCTTTGAAGTTTGATCCGTCAATGCTGTCATGGAATCTGTTGGGGGATGCTCAATCTGTTAAATCCACAGAGGAGAGGCAACGTTTATATGATGCACTGAAGGAGCATGCAAGCGATGATGGTATATCTCCTAAAGAACTAACTGATATTACAGGGCTTAAATATCATTATATTAGAAAGACTCTTCCTATATTTATAAAGGAAGGGAGTATTAGAAAGCATGGAAGGGGTAAATATAAATATGTCGGGAACAATGGGAACAATGGGAACAATGGGAACAATGGGAACATTGGGAACAATGCTGAAGATGTTGCAGAATCCGGGAACATTGAACCAATTGTTCCCGCAGGGGAGAAAGCCGGGAACAATCCAGAAGCTTTTAATAACAGTGAATTAGATGTGATTGTTCCCATTGTTCCCAATGTTCCCACCTATTCAGCAACCGGGAACAATGCCACCTCCTTCTGTGGAAGTTCTATTCATGGGGATAATGGGGGTATTGGGGACAATGGGGATGTTGGGGGTAATGGGGGTATTTCAGAATGTCCCCAAGCTTCAGGAATGTCCCCGGCCGGGGATAATAGCCGGGGATATTATAATGTCTTTAAAAACAGTATGTTAGATGTATATGCCCCCGATGTCCCCATTACCCCCACCCAATCAATGAGTGGTGATGATACCCCCGATAGAATATCCCCGGATAAAAATGGAAGGGGACAAAGGGACGGGTGGGTAAGTGATCAGGAACCCATCCCTGTAACTGAAGACTTTTTCTAATCGGGCGAAAGTGTCCGGTAACGATCAAAGGAGTGATGATCATTGATAGAGTATGTCACCTGCACCAAATGCGGAAAGCTATTCAAACGGAATACGGATGAACCATGGAAACAGCTATGCCTTTCCTGTTATCACCGGCAGCAACGGCAAACTGATCGGAGCAGTCAGGATGACGCGGCATACTGGAGATCCAGATACTACGACGAAAAACGAAAGATTGAACAGCTGACCAGCTCACTGCATAGCCTTGGGGCTTTCGATTCACGACAGTCAACCGACCTGGGGGCGTTCATGAAGGATAACCTGAAAACGATTCTGTTGTTGGTGCATCCAGACAAGCACCGGGGCCTGCCAGCGGCAACCAGAATAACCCAAGACCTTTTGGATTTCAGAAAACGGGGGATTCTCTAATGGCAACCAAACCCAAGAAATATTGTGCGGCGTATCCCTGTCCGAATCTGGTACCGGCTGGTGAAACATATTGTCACCTGCATAAACCAGAGCAGGCCAGCAAAGAGACGGTCCCGTTCTATTCAACATCACAATGGCAGAAGCTTAGGCGCTGGTATCGGAAGCGTCACCCGTTCTGCGAACTCTGCTTAATAGATGGGCTGACCGTCCCCGCTGAACTGGTGGACCATATTGTCGAGATCAAGGACGGGGGCAGCAAAACAGATCCGGAGAACCTTCAGTCTCTATGCAGGCGTTGTCATGCCATCAAAACGAGTAAGGAAAGAAGAAAACGAGGGGTGAAAGTGTATACCTACTAAAATCATCGGGTAGGGAAGCTGTCACACCAGTATGGCCCCCTCACGTGCATTACTGAGGGCTAAAAGCGATTTACCCAGTAAAAAGGAAAGCTAATCATGGAACCTATTAAAAGACTATGGCAGAAACCGTCCAACCTGACCGGATACGGAGCCGAGTTTTACAAGAGAGTCGGAAAACAGCTGCTCTCTGTGGGAGTCCTGACAGAACTGGACCGGGAAAGCTTCGCGGCGCTGGCTGGAGCCTTCCACCTGATGCAGGCATCACTTGATGCGGTTAACGAGTCCGGCGTAAACGTCCGGGGCTCACAGGATGAAGTCAAAAAGAATCCGGCCCTGACCACCTATAAAAACGCATCGGATATTTACCACCGTCTGTCTCGGAAATTCTTTTTGACACCTGGGGACAGAGAAGGGGTCAAGATCGAGAAACCGAAACAGGCCGACAACGGTAAGGGGAAATTTTTTGACTAAGTGGATCGATTATAAACCGGGAGGGTATGATCCGTTCTTGCAGTCGGATGGGTATTACCTGGACCGCGCAGCCGGTGAAAAGGTGATCGGTTTTTTTGAAAACTGCCTGTCACATGTTCGCGGCCCTATGAAGGGCAAACCGTTCAAGCTGGATCCCTGGTTAAAGGCTGTTGTCGGTCACCTCTACGGCTGGAAGTCCGATAAAACCGGGCTGCGTCGATATCAGGAACTGCTCTTGCTGGTGCCGAGAAAAAACGCAAAGTCACTTTTGGGCGCAGGGCTGGCGCTGACCGAGCTTATTATGGGCGATCCGAACACACCGGAAATCATGATCGGCTCCGGGGACCGTTAGCAGGCCCGGCAGATGCTCGATACCATCAAGTTGATGGTTCAGAACGAGACCGAGTTAAGCAGCCGTCTTGAGGTTTTTAAGAACATTGTCAAATATCCGGCGCGTGACGGCTGGCTGAAAGTGGTCAGCTCCGAAGCATACAACCTCCATGGTGCGAACCTGTCAGCCGGGTTTGTCGATGAAACGCATGTTGTAAAACGCGATCTGGTCGAGACAATGGCCACCAGCCAGGGGAGCAGGCAGGAGCCGCTTTTCGTGAACATGTCAACGGCGGGCTTCGACCGGCACAGCATTCTTTTTGAAAAATACACATACGCCAAAAAGGTGAATGAGGATGTGGTGCATGATCCCCGGTTTTTCCCGGTTATTTATGAAGCGGATCCGGAAACTGAATGGACAGACCCGGCAGTATGGGCGGCTGCGAATCCGGGCCTTGGGCGGTCGATCAATAAATCATTTCTTGAAAGAGAATGCGAACGGGCGAAGGAGTCACCGGCTTTTGAGGCGACGTTCAAACGGCTGTATCTGAACGTCTGGATGGAAGCGGAAAGTCCCTGGTTGCAGATGACAAAATATGATGCATGCGTCGGAGAGCTGCCGGACCTGACAGGCCGTCCCTGTTATGCAGGGCTTGACCTTTCCAGTACAACCGACCTTTCGGCCCTAGTGCTGGCATTCCCTCCTGTGGAAGAGGACGAACCCTATTATGTTTTGCCGTTTGCCTGGGTTCCGGCTGACAGTATCAGGGACCGGTCCCGTCGTGACAAAGTTCCGTACAGCACCTGGAGGGATAACGGATTCATTGAAGCAACTCCCGGTTCTGTCATCGATTATGGATACATATTGAACCGGGTGGATGAGATGGCCCGACGATATGACCTGAAGGCCGTGATTTTTGATAGATGGGGCGCAACGAAAATCATTCAGGACATTGAGAGTCAGGGGCTTGATGTGGTTGCATTTGGCCAGGGCTTCAAAGATATGTCACCGCCGACAAAGGAACTGATGAAACTGATCCTGGAACAAAAGATCATGTTCCCGGATAACCCGGTCTTGCGTTGGTGTGCTTCAAATATCGTTGTTGAACAGGATCCGGCAGGCAATGTCAAGATGAGCAAGAAACGATCGATTGAAAAGATTGACCTACTGATTGCCCTGGTCATGGGCCTGGATGGAGCGATCAGAAACAAGATTCAGGAATCTGTTTACGAAGAAAGGGGCCTGTTATTCATATGAGCCGAGAGATGCCGAAACGAATTTCAGATGTCACTACAAAAGACTATTTTTGCCCATGCTGTGGCCGCAAGGTGGCAGTCGGGCAGATTATTCAAATCCGGATGAAGTGTCCGCGTTGTCGGAAGATGGTCACCATCTGGGGATAGATTATTATTGTGCGTCAGAGTGCGCCTTTTACCCAAGTGCTCCACAGTGAGCCGAGAGAATAGGAAGGAACACAACTTGGAACAAAGGCGAAATTTTCAGCTTGGCAAGGTGCGAAGTGTAGAGGATCGGACGGTTGAAGCTGTCATTTCCTCCGAGCACCCGGTACGGAGGTTCAAAGGGCGTGAGGTTCTGGTTCACACGCCTGAAGCCATTGACCTGTCACGGGTGCCGTTGCCGTTGATCGTTGCACACGACGACAGAACCCTACCCGTGGGCGTTGTTGAAGATGTGCGGCTTGACGGCAATCAACTTCGCGGTGTGCTGCGGTTCAGCAAGAGCCGGGATGATATCTGGCAGGATGTCACAGACGGCATTCTTCGAAACCTGAGCGTTGGTTACACCACGCAGCGTGAAGAACCATCGGCAAAAGGTGAATACCGGGTCACCAGATGGATGCCCTATGAATGCAGCTTGGTTGCTGCCGGGGCAGATCCCACCGCACAAATCGGACGCCAACTGAATACAAAAAAACATTCTGAGAAGGAATTACGTACAATGGATATCAACGACATCAAAAAAGAACGCAAACAGGCAATCGACAATATGGTCATTCTGGCAAAAACCGAAAACATGACAGAAGACCAGCAGCGGTCCCTGCAGGATCTGAAAGACCAGATTCGGCGATATGATCTGCAGATCGAGGCGCTGGAAATGGCAGATGGTGAAGACCGGGCGAATTCTCCCGGTGAATGCCGACTTGAAATTCACGGCGGAGACAATAACCGCTCTGTATTTGGTGGTGAAGAATATAAGCGTGTCTATGACCGGTTCCTTCGTTATGGCCGGGCCAGCCTGTACGCCGATGAAATCCGGGCGTTGACCATCGGAAATGATGCGTCCATGGGGTATATCGTGCCGGATGAATTCGAGCGAAAGATGGTTCAGGCGCTCCAGGATAACGATATCATGCGGTCTCTCTGTAAGGTGATCAGCACTGCCAGCGATCGGAAGATTCCGATTGTTACCGGTAACTCAACCGCCTCATGGATGAGCGAGAACGGGACGTATACCCCGAGTGACGTTACCCTTGATCAGAAAACCCTTGAGGCCTTCAAAATGGGCGTATTGACCTTGGCGTCTGAAGAGCTGGCATATGATGCCGGGTTTAACCTTGCTGACTTCTTGTCTGAGAATTTTGGCCGGGTAATGGGCGATCTTGAAGAAGCCGCATTTATCAACGGGGACGGTTCAGGAAAGCCCACCGGTATTATCGTTGGCGCACAGGTCGGGGTTACCGCTGCCGGCACCTCCGCGGTCACCACAGACGAATTGATCGATCTGGTTCATTCTCTGAAGCGTCCATACCGGAAACGGGCTGTCTTCCTGATGAGTGACGATATGCTGAAGCTTATCCGAAAGCTGAAAGATTCAGACGGTCGTTACCTTTATGAGGAAGCGCTCCGGGCTGATGTTCCGTCAACGCTTCTGGGGCGTCCGGTTCATATCTCCGACAACGTTCCGGCTCCAACTGCCGGAAACAAGGCCATTGCCTTTGGTGATTTCTCCTATTACTGGATCGCCGACCGCCAGGGCAGATACTTTCAGGAGCTTCGTGAAAAATATGCAGATACCGGACAGATTGGATACCGGGCAAATCAGCGAGTTGATGGGAAACTGATTTTGCCGGAAGCTGTCCAGGTTCTTCAGATGGCTGAATCCTAATTATTAATCATGGGTGCCCTGGTATGGGGCACCCTTTCCATAGTAAGGTGGTGATCATGTTTAAGTTTTTCAAAAGAAAAAAGAGGGAAATGGATTTAAGCGAATTCAGCTTTGGTATCCGGACTGCAGCCGGACAGCTGGTGACTGAACAATCCGCAATGGCAATACCGGCGGTCTTTGCATGTGTCCGGGTACTCGCCGAATCTTGCGGAAGTCTGCCGTTGATTGTTTATGAACGGAAGCCAGACGGGACCAAACGCCGGGCCAGGGAATTCGGTCTGTATAAATTGCTCCATGACGCTCCCAATCCCTATATGGATGCGGTCAGCTTTTTTGAACTGATGGTGGGGCATTGTGCTTTACGAGGTAACGCCTATGCCAAGGTTGAGCGTAACCGGCACGGAGAGGTCATCGCGTTGTGGCCACTTTTACCACAGAATATGGTGGTCAAGGTGGATGATGGTCAGTTGATTTATTCATACACGCATAACGGTGTTGTTCAACGCTATGAGTGGCAGGACATCTTTCATTTGAAAGGCTTGACCCATGACGGAGTTATCGGCGTAAGTCCTCTATCTCTGTTGCGGGAAACCATCGGGAGGGCACAGGCTCAGAATGATTATTCAGCCCGTTTTTTTTCAAATGACGCCAGCCCGGGCGGCGTTCTGGAACACCCGCAACATTTGAGTAATGAGGCATTGGCCAGGTTGCGGAGGACCTGGGAGGCAAAATTCAAACAGAACAATGCGCACACCATTGCAATTCTTGAAGATGGAATGAGTTTTAAATCTGTTGGTATCTCACCTGAAGATTCTCAGATGATCGATAGCCAAAAATTCAGCGTTGTTGAGATTGCCAGGGCGTTCCGTGTCCCGCTTAACCTGATCCAGGACCATGAGCGCAGCACATACAGTAACGTGACGGAACAGAACCGCTCGTTTGTCGTGCATACCCTGACCAGCTGGTTGACCCGGGTCGAACAGGCGTGCAATCGAGTACTTTTAACTGAACAGGAAAAAGAACGGTATTTTTGTGAGTTCCTGCTTGATTCTCTGCTCCGTGGTGACCAGAAAACACGGTATGAATGTTATGAAATTGGGTTGAACGCAGGCTTTTTGAGTCGAAATGATGTCCGGAAATACGAAAACCTGTCACCGATACCGGGAGGCGATGATTATGCCCGGTCAGGTGGACAACAAATCAATTAATAGCTCAAGCCGGGAACCCTGACCGGTTTGAGGGCAAACCACAGGGAGAAAGAGAGCTGTTTATGGGTGTACATGTCAGAGAAAAGGAAAAAGGCTCCGGAGTCTGGTGGGTGTTCATCCACCACAACGGAAAGCGGCGGTCCAAGCAGATCGGAGACAAGAAGCTTGCAAAGGACGTTGCAAAAAAGATCGAGGCAAAGTTGACCTTGGGGGAAATGGGGCTTGCTGAAGAGGATGCCCCCAGCAAGCCGACTTTCCGGGAATATGCAACGATTTGGCTTGAGGACTATATCAAGCCGCTACGGAAAGAAACGACATACGAACGTTATAATGACATTCTGACCCGGTATGTGTTTCCGGTCTTTGGCAGTACGCCCATTGATGAGGTGAAGCGGGGGCAGGTTCGTCAATTATTAATGCGAGAGCATAAAAAGGGACGGTCAAAAAGCATGATCTGCCTGATCCGGGACGTGATGAGCGGGCCGATGGGCTATGCTGTGGATGAAGAAATGATACAGGCAAACCCTGTAACAGGAATTTTGAAGCGGATGAAAATGGAACGGGACAAAAAACTTGAAGTGGAACCCCTGACATCCGAAGAGGTACGATTATTCCTTGAAACATGTGAAACCCTTTATCCGGAGTATCACACGCTTTTTTTATGTGCGTTCCGGACCGGCATGCGGATGGGAGAGCTGTTGGCGCTGGAATGGAGGGACATAGACTGGAACAGTAAATTTATTCATGTTCAGCGGGCGTATCGTCGAGGTGTGGTTGATAAAACAAAGACCGGGCGCTCTCGTCGGGTTGATATGTCCGACCAGCTCTATCATGAAATGAAAAATCTTTTGACCGAACGGAAAAAAGAGGGGCTGCAGAAAGGGAAGGGTGGGCCGGTAAAAATTATCTTCCACAGGGATGGGGGATACATGGAACAGAATTATATCCGGAGAGTCTTTAAAAGAATTCTGACAAAGGCTGGTATCCGGGAGATCCGTTTTCATGACATGCGCCACACCTTTGCAAGCCTGCTGTTAACCGATGGCGTCACGCCGGTGTATGTAAAGGAACAGCTGGGGCATTCTAGTATTGAAATGACTGTCGATATTTACGGACACCTGATCCCGAGTAGTAATCGAAACGCCGTAAACCGCCTTGATGGTCCGCACCAGACCGCACCCTATACGCACCCTGAAAAAACGAAAGGGTTATAACCCGTTTGGATTACAACCCTTTACTGTTTGATGGTGCCGAAGGCCGGACTTGAACCGGCACGGCGTTAACCACTGCGCCCTCAACACAGCGTGTCTACCAATTCCACCACTTCGGCAATGTTGCTTTATGTCTATTCTGCTGCTTCAGGCAAAGCTGTTTCCGCCGGCTGAGGGACCGCCGGCTGGGCTGTAGCAGCTTCTGTCACAGGAGATTTTGCTTCCAGTACGACCGAGGACTTGGGTTTACTACCAGACATAACTGCCAATGTCAAGGATGTAACCATAAAAATAATGGCCATGGCCGTTGTTGCCTTGGAAAGAAAGGTGGTGCCGCCGGAAGGGCCGAACAAGGCCTGGCTGGAACCGCTTCCGAATACCGCACCCATGGATGCACCCTTGCCGGTCTGCAAAAGTACAATGAGAATCAGGACAATCGATACAAAAACATGGACGGAAACAATAAAAATAGTCATGCGTACACTCTTATTTTTTAAATTTGACGATATCAGCAAAACTGGCCGGATTCAGGCTGGCACCGCCGACCAATGCCCCATCCACATCCGGGAGGGCCATCAGATCCCCAATATTGGCGGGTTTGACGCTGCCGCCGTATAGAATACGGATACGGCCTGCCAGCTGTTCACCGTATTGCCTGGTGAGGAAGGTGCGAATGAACGCATGCACGTCCTGCACCATGGCCGGTGTTGCTGTTTTGCCAGTGCCGATAGCCCAAACCGGTTCATAGGCAATGACAAGCGTTTCCAGCGCCGATGAATCAAAACCTTTTAGCCCATTTTTCAGTTGATTGTCAAGCACGGATACGGTTTTTTCAGCGTCACGTTCTTTTTCAGTCTCGCCGATGCACAAAACAGGGATGAGTCCATGCTGAAAGGCGGCTGCGATTTTTTTGCAGACCCGCTCATCGGTCTCGCCAAAGAACTGGCGGCGTTCCGAGTGGCCGACAAGGACATAACGGCATCCGATCTCAGCCAGCATGGAAGCGGAAATCTCACCGGTAAAGGCGCCTTTTTCTTCCCAGTACAGATTCTGTCCGCCGATGGCGATCCGGGTGCTGGCGGCAGCTTCCAGCGCTGCGGAAATGGATGTAAACGGGGGGGCGACAAGCACATCAATATCCTGGATTCCTTGGATACGTGCAGCAAGCGCTGTGATATCCGCCGTTGCCTCGGCGGCTGTTTTGTGCATTTTCCAATTGGCCGCGATAAGGGGCGTGCGATGGGGCATGTTATCCTCCAGGACAGGCATGCGTCGGGTGCGCGCGCCTGCCGGATATATCTACTAAAATTTGTTAGCGGGTCTTCCCGATAAAAGCAGCCAGATCGACCATCCGGTTGGCGTAACCGCATTCGTTGTCATACCAGGAAAAGACTTTCACCATGTCACCGTTTACATCCGTTGTCAGTGCGTCGACAATGGATGACAGGCGGGATCCGTTGAAGTCAGTGGAGACGAGCGGGGTGTCGCAGTACCCCAGGATCCCGTTGAGTTCACCTTCAGCAGCAGCTTTCAAGGCAGCGTTCACGTCCGCTGCCGTCACACCGGTTTTGTCGATGGTAACGACCAGGTCGACCAGCGAAACATTGGGGGTGGGAACCCGTACGGAGAGCCCGTTGAGTTTACCCTTGAGTTCTGGAAGCACCAGGGCAACCGCCTTGGCCGCGCCGGTGGTGGTAGGAATCATGGACAGGGCAGCTGAACGCGCGCGGCGCAGGTCTTTGTGCGGCAGATCGAGGATACGCTGGTCATTGGTATAGGAATGGATGGTGGTCATCAGCCCGTGACGGATTCCGAAGGTCTCATGCAGCACTTTTGCCACAGGTGCCAGACAGTTGGTGGTACAGGACGCGTTAGAGATGATGTGGTGGATGGCCGGATCATAGTCTTTGTCGTTGACGCCCATGACAAGGGTCGTGTCCGGGTCTTTTGCCGGTGCAGAAATAATGACTTTCCCGGCGCCGGCAGTCAGATGCTTTGCTGCGCCGTCACGGTCACGAAAGGCGCCGGTGCATTCCGCTGCCACATCCACCTGACAGGTTTTCCACGGCAGTTTTTCAGGATTTCGTTCTGCGGATACGGGAATCGCCGTACCGTTTACCAAGAGAACACCGTCGCCTGCGGTGACTTCCGCATCAATCCGGCCGTGAACTGAATCCCAGGTCAGAAGATGGGCCAGGGTTTCCGGGGTGGTCAGATCGTTTACCGCAACAATGTCCACATCGGGACGGGTCAGGGCGGATCGGAATACCAGGCGTCCGATGCGCCCCAGTCCGTTGATCGCAAGTCGAGTCGTCATCCTGCCTCCTTTTTCACTATAACGGCCATGGGTCGACCTGGTTTTTCACCGAGAATTGCCCACAACACATCATGAAAGAAACGAATTTTTTAATTTTGTGCGTTCATATAAACCGTCATGATCAGGGCGTCCTCGTTAGTGTCGGCGTAGTATCCGGACCGTGTTCCCACGGTCTGGAACCCGGCGCGTTCATAGCATCGGATGGCCGGAATGTTGGACGCTCGGACTTCAAGTGTCGATATCCGTGCTCCCTGCTTTAACCCGATACCCAGGACTTTGTCAAGAAGCTGGCCTGCAATGCCTTTCCGCTGATGGCCGGGTGCGGTGAGAATTTTTACGATATGCAGTTCATCGTACATGAGCCGGGCGCATAGATAACCGGTAATGGTGGTGTCTGAATCGAAAAAAGCGGGGGCGGCACATTCGGCGATCAGGCAGTAAGGGGCAGACAGTGTGAGTTCTTCACGAAAGGACGCGTCTTTCCAGGGGCGATGGAATTCGGCGGTCTCCAGCTGAACCATGCGGGGGATGTCTGCGATGGACATCTTCCGGATCAGGCAGGACTCACCGGTCGCCGTCTCATTCGGCACGCCGGGTGTTTCCCTGGAGAATACCACTGGCCGTGGAGATGCTCCGTTTGCCGGTCACTTCAAGCAGCCTTGCCACCTGGGTCAGGTCTGTATCCTGCTGTTTGCTGATCGCTTTAAGCAGCACGGGGAGATTGACGCCGGAGATAACCTCCACCTTTCCTTCGTCCAGAAGCGAGTAGCTCAGGTTGGAGGGCGTGCCGCCGAACATGTCGGTCAGCAGCAGTACACCGTGACCCGTGTTGATGTGTTTGATTTCAGACGCCAGGCGGGCATGAAGATCATCCACACTGCTGGTCAGATCAATGCATACCGGTTTTACGTTCTCCGGCATGGTGCCGAGTATGAGCTTGGCGGTTTCGATGAGACTTTTCCCAAGACCGCCGTGGGTAACCACTAAGATGCCTATCATAAGTATCCTTGCAAATAAAAAGCGTCACCTAATGCTGGGAAATATCCCGATGGGTGACGGTTACCGGTATGCCGTGTTTGCGCACGGCATCTCCAATATAACGGGACAGAACGACCGAACGGTGGCGACCGCCGGTGCATCCGATGCCGATGGTCAGATAGGATTTCCCTTCTTTTTGATAATAGGGGACGAGAAAATCGAGCAGGTCGATGTATTTGGACAGAAATGTCTGGGTTGCTTCCTGGGAGAGTACAAAATCCCGAATCGGTTCTGTCTCTCCGTCGAGATGTCTGATATCTGATATGAAATAGGGATTGGGCAGGAACCGGACATCCATGAGCAGGTCCAGATCTACAGGCACGCCGAACTTGAAGCCGAACGAGATAACCTGAATACGCATCCGCCGGGTGGGGATGTATTTTTGTGCCAGGGAGAAGATCACGGCTTTGAGTTTGTGGGCCGTATACTCGGATGAATCGATGCGGGTGTCGGCAGCTGCCTTGAGGGGCGCAAGGAGACGCTGTTCTTCACGTACGCCGTCGATAATGGATACGCTCTGCCCGATGGGGTGGGTGCGCCGGGTCTCTTTGTATCGCCGGATCAGCACCGATTCCTGGGCTTCGAGGAAGAGCAGGGTAAAGCGGTATCCCTTGCGCCGGATTTCCTGAAAAACATCCGGGTAATGCCCGATAAAGCTCCGCTCGCGCAGATCCATGACAAAAGCAAGACCGTTGATATCCGTGACATTTTCCGCAGGCAGCTCAAGAAATTTGGGGAGCAGGGCCACAGGCATGTTGTCGACACAGTAAAAACCAGCATCTTCAAATGCGTCGATTGCCGTACTTTTCCCGGATCCGGAGAGCCCGGTAATGACGATGATGGGCAGATTCTTCATCTGCTGCGGTATCGCGGATTCTGTGTTAGAAGTCTTCATCTTTTGCTTCGATAACCGCCAGGATGTCTTCCGGGGTTTCTGCCTGGAGCAGCTGCTCCCTGAAATGCTCGTCCCGAAGATATTTGGAGAGCTGGGCCAAAATTTTCAGGTGAATCCCTGTCGAATCCTCAGGCGTAATCAGGAGGAAAAAAAGATGAACCGGACGGCCGTCGAGTGAATCGAAACGCACACCGTTGCGACTGCGCCCGAATCCGATGTACAAGGTATCCAGTCCTTTGAGTTTGCCGTGGGGAATGCCCACGCCATTTCCGATGCCGGTGCTTCCCAGCTGTTCACGCTCCATGAGAATGCGGACAAGCTCGGACGGTTCTACGCCGGCCACGGGGGCAAGCGGAGCAGCCAGTTCTTCGAGTGTGCCCTTCTTGTCGGAAGTGCGCAAGTCGGGAAGAACGGCTTCCTTCGGGATTACATCAAGTAGTCGCATGAAACATCACCCGTTCTAAAAACCAAAACCGTTTATACGCGCGGTTGAATCAGACCCATGTTACCGTCTGCACGGCGGTAGAGCACATTGACCTGTTCGGAGTCGGCATTTGTAAACACAAAAAACGCAGTGTTACGCTGAAGGCGCATCTGGAGCATGGCCTCATCAATATCCATGGGCTTGTAGTCGATGGTCTCAACGACGATGGATGGCTCTGGTTCGTCATCTCCTTCAGGCCCAAGTGAGCTGGGTGCCAGACTGTCGTCTTTGATCCCCCTTTTCGAGACCGGACGTTTTTCACGAACTTTCTGTTTGCTTTTTTTGATCTGCTTTTTCAGCTTGTCCGTGACTTTGTCAATGGCGGAATACATGCTGTCGGTTTCTTCTGTTGCATGGATTTTTATCCACTTGGAGGTAAGGGAAACTTCCGCTATGTACCTGATTTTCTCTACAGAAAGCACCACATTTGCTTCCGCAGGTGCATCCAGAAGCTTTTCGATGCGGTCAAGTTTTTTTTGCACATACTCTTTCAACGCGTCGGAGGAATCGAGCTTCTTGAATGTAACCGATACTTGCATAGGACCTCCTTAGGGCTGTCTGCGTTTGCTGGATGGTAAAATTTTTAGTATATCTCTATACTTAGCAACTGTACGACGTGCAATGTCGACATTCGAATCCTTCAGGATCGTGGCGATCTGTTCGTCGCTGAACGGTTTTTTGGGATCCTCTCGTTCAATGATTTTCTTGATTTTTTCCTGGACACTGGCAGATGCAATAGCCGCTCCGTGGACGCGGTTGATAGAACTGTTGAAGAAATATTTGAGCTCAAATATACCTTGCGGGGTATAGGCGTATTTATTGGTCGTGACCCGGCTGATGGTCGATTCATGCATGTCTATATCCTGGGCCACATCCCGCAATACCATTGGCTTGAGATAAGCAATCCCCTTGTCGAAGAACTCACGCTGGAATTTCAGGATACTCTGCATCACGTTATAAATGGTTTTCTGCCGCTGATGAATGCTTTTGATGAGCCATGTGGCGGACCGCATTTTTTCATCAAGATAGGCTTTTGCATTATCGGAAATTTTCTCACCCCGGTCAATGGCTTTTTTATAGTAGGGATTGATGCGGAGCTTGGGTAACCCATCATCATTGAGCATGACGACGTACTCATCCTCTATCTTGTAAACATAGATGTCAGGAGTAATGTAAATTGACTCGTCTTCAGCAAACCTGCGGCCGGGCCTGGGCTCTAAAGTCCGAATCAGGTTCACCACATCGACCACGTCTTCCAGGGTGACCTTGAGGGCACGGCAGATCGCCTTGTAGTTCTTGTTTTCAAGGTGCTTCATGTGGTCGGTGAGGATGCGGGTCATCAGCTCGGAGTCGATACCCAGCAGTTCCGCCTGATTCAGCAGACATTCGCCCAGGTCTCTGGAACAGACACCCGGGGGATCGAACCGCTGAATTTGGTACAGGACATCCTCCACATTATCCGGGGATACGGCCAGGGCTTGGCTGATGGCGTCCACGTCCATGGTGAGGTAGCCGTCACGGTTCAGGTTGCCGATGATCATACTGCCGATGCGTTCAGCTTCCGGATTCGGTTTTTTCATAAGAAACTGCCAGAGCAGATGATCTTCAAGCGACTCTTTGCCGGCAATAAAGGTTTCGTACCTGGGTGCGTCTTTTGCCTCGTATTCGAATTGTGACTGGGTTTTGCCAAGAGAACTGTACTCTTCGATGTAATTGCTCCAGTCGATGTCTTCGGGAAGTTTCTCTTCTATTTTGATTTCTTCAGTGGCCGGCGTTTCGGCGTGCGCATATTCGGATTCTACGGAATCCGGTTCGATGCGGTCATCCGGAGCATCCTGGTATTCATCAAGCGTTGGATTTTCCACGAGCTCCTGATTGATCATATCAATCATTTCAAGCCGTGAAAGCTGGAGCAGTTTGATCGCCTGTTGCAGCTGGGGGGTCATGATCAGCTGCTGCGACAGCTTTAATTTAAGATCCTGTTGTAAATGAATGGCCATGGCTACAATCTGAATTCTTTACCCAGATATATTCTCCGGGCGATTTCACTGTTGGCAATATGATTCGGTGAACCGGACTCGATCACCGATCCCTGACTCAGAATATAGGCAGTGTCACAGACACTCAATGTTTCTCTGACATTGTGATCGGAAATCAGCACGCCGATGCCGCGATTTGTCAGGTGGCGGATGATATCCCGGATGTCAGCGACCGCAAGCGGGTCGACGCCGGCAAAGGGTTCATCGAGCAGCACAAATTTCGGATCGGTGGCCAGTACCCTTGATATTTCGAGCCGTCGCCGTTCACCTCCGGAGAGCAGGCCTGCTTTCTGGCCGGAGCGTTTCAGGATACCGAGCTCATCTAAAAGTCCCTTAATTCTGCTGCGCCGTTCAGCTGCGGTCAGGGGCATGAATTCCAGAATGGTTTCAATGTTGTCATACACGGTCAGTTTCCGGAAAATTGACGCCTCCTGAGGCAGGTAGCCGATTCCTTTTCTCGATCGGCGGTACATGGGGTCTGTTGTAATATCCTCGCCACTGAGCAGCACCGATCCCTTATCCGGGTGGATCATGCCCACTGTCATATAAAAGGTGGTGGTCTTTCCGGCACCGTTTGGTCCGAGAAGACCGGTCACCCGGCCGCTTTCCACGGTCATGGACACCTGGTTAACGACGGTCCGCCGGTTGTAGCGTTTGACCAGTTTCCTGACTTCAAGTGTCGTCATTGGCCCTGCTTTGTCTCTGCAGCCGAAGCAGGATCGGTTTCCGGCTGAAAAAACGCTTCCACAGGTGCGTCTGCCGAGCCTTCCACGGCAACAGTGCCGGTGTGCTGGTTCAGCGTGATCCGCTGCCCGGAGATACTGCTTTCCGGCGTGGTCAGCGTGGTTTTTTCCCCTTGGAGTATGAGCAGACCGGAGGATCTGTCAAATACGGCCGTGTCTGTTCGGGCGACCGATGTCTGAAAATGGATCACCACATGACCTTCAGCTGTGACCTGCCGGACATTCCGGGCGGCCTGGCCCAGCGTGTCACGCCCGGCTGTTTTGTCAGTCGTTTCTTTGGACCCGTTACCCGTATCGGTGCTGGTTTGTGTTTTTTCAGTGTTCCGGACATAGTCGATGGCCATCGTGTCTGAGAAGAGTTTCCAGTTGTCCTGCCAGGCAACGACAGTGCCGGTAAGGACAATCCGGTTATCCCGGGTAAAGGCTTCCAAACGGTCTGCCTGGAACTGCAGCGGCTTTTCCGGGTCGATTTCGGGCGCAGCAAGCGGCTGCGTTGAAGCCGGGCTGACACGCAACACAGACCACAACAGGATGACGCACAGACATCGATATCGCTTATTCATTGCCAGCATAAGAGAAATGACCTCTTACCTTACCAGATAGCCTTGTTTCTGATCGGGTCAGATCAATGATCATGGATGCTGCCAGACATTCCATGCCCTGCCTGTAGATCCGGACCGGTGAATGGGTAAGTATCATAGCGTTATTGTGCCTGTATTGCAATGATGCGGTTTCCAAAGCAAACAGGGGGTGGGTGACATGCACATCACCGAAAAGCTGAATCTCAGATGTCGCCGTATCCAGGGTGCCCTGTGTGGCGGTGGCAGTGATCCATTCGGTATCCATACGGATTTTCAGGACGATTCCCTTGAATGCAGCCTGATGTTCGTTTGTTGAATAGTCTGCGGATGCTGCTGTGAGTTCCCACTGGAGTACACCGTCGGTGCTGGATTCATGATGAATTCGGGACAGGGAAATATCCGGTTGGGTGGCAGGGGGCACCGGAGGGGGGGGCGGTGTGTCTGCCTGTTGGCGGAAACGGACGACCCAAAGCAGCAGGAGGATGATTCCGGCAGCAGCGAGGCATAACCGGCGAGGGCACAGGTGAAGACGCGTTCGCATCAGGCCGCGCCGCCTCCGTAGCGGCGGCAGATTTTCTCCCATTTTCCGCCAGCTTTGAGAAGCGCTTCAGCCAACTCACGGACGGCGCCGTGTCCGCCGGGCAGCCGTGTCACCCAATTTGCCGTGCGTCTGACCCGGGGGTGGGCGTCTGCGACGGCAGCGGAAAAACCGACCTGTTTCATGATGGCCATATCAATGAGGTCATCACCGAGAAACGCCATGTCTGTGGCGGGGACCCCGGTAGCGTTTTCCAGCTCGGGGATCAGGGCGGCCTTGTCTTTGACACCCTGATAAACGCGGGTGATGCCGAGATCCTGGCACCGCGCGGCCACAGCAGCGGATTTCCGGCCGGTGATCACACCCACCGCGATGCCAGCCTCCTGAAGCATACGGATGCCCAGTCCGTCCCGGACATGGAAGCGCTTTATTGTTTCGCCGGCTTCGCTGAACAGGAGGCTTCCGTCCGTGAGGACGCCGTCCACATCCAGCAGGAGCAGGCGGATGGTTCCGGGGATGGGTGGCATCAGTGGGTCTCCTTCTGGACAATGCTGCGGATGGCAAGCAGGTCTTTGATAAACGGGTGAACCGTATCCAGAGGCAGGGAATTGGGACCGTCGCACAGGGCCGTATCCGGGTCTGGGTGGATTTCCATGAAGATACCGTCAGCGCCTGCGGCCACGGCCGCCCGGCCGAGGACCGGGGCATATTCCCGCTGGCCCCCGGACGCAGTTCCCTGACCGCCGGGAAGCTGAACACTGTGGGTGGCGTCAAAAACCACCGGATGGCCAAATGCCTGCATGATGGGGATACTGCGGAAGTCGACGACCAGATTGTTGTATCCAAAAGCGGCCCCGCGCTCGGTCAGAAAAATATCATGGTTGCCTGTTGATTCGATTTTTTGGATGACCGGTGCCATGTCCCAGGGTGCGAGAAACTGCCCTTTTTTGATATTGACGGGTTTACCGGCGCGGGCGACCGCCTGGATGAAGTCGGTCTGGCGGCAGAGGAAGGCCGGTATCTGCAGGATATCAAGGACCGCTGCTGCCGGTGTCACTTCATCGGTCGTATGAACATCTGAGAGAATCGGCAGACCGGTTTGCTGTCGGACGGTTGCGAGCAGCTCGAGCCCTGCGGTGATGCCAGGGCCGCGAAAGGAACGGATCGATGTCCGGTTGGCCTTGTCATAGGATGCCTTGAAAACAATCGGAACCTTTAGATCGTCACGGATACGGGCCAGGGTGTCTGCAATGGTCAGGGTTGTCTTTTCATCTTCCAGGACGCAGGGGCCTGCGATGATAAAAAAGTCGTGAGCCGCGTCAGGAAAGGTGTTCCGGATGGCAGTGGGTATCATGGTGGATCCGCCTTTTGTTTCATGTTTCCCCATCTTGGTATTGTATACGGTAACGACATCCATGGGGTGATGGCAGCGGGTGCAGGAAATGGAGGTCCGCATTGACTGCCGTTCTCAGTCCTAGATATTTACGTTGAGACGTATGGAAATGTCAAACGGGTTTATGGAAATCAACCTTGCTAAGAATCGACTGAATTGCTATATCAACTTAACTACTGGCTGATAATAAGTTTAAGGTGTTGAAAATGAAAACAAAAACTAAGAAACGTCTAATCCTGTTGCTTTTGTTGTTCATACTAGGTGCTGTCACTGGCGTGGTGTTGATCCAATTTGAAGGGAAAAAACCGGAACTGGTGCTCGATGATGTGGTGCGTTCTGTCGGGATCCAGCGGACCCTTTCCGGCCACGTGTCTGATCAAGGGAAGGGAATCCGGCGGATATGGATCGCCCTGATCAGGGATAAAACAGAAACCGTGTTATTTGAAGAAACCCTTCCGTCTGCTGGTTTTATCCGGGGGGGTATGGTGTTTGACAAGGAAGTATCCCTGGATGTGAACCCCACTGCGCTGGGGATTTCAGACGGGCCGGCAACCTTGAGAATCGCTGTCTGGGATTACTCCTGGCGGAACTGGCTCAAGGGAAATACCCTGTACAGTGAATTTCCCATCACCATCGACACCCGACCGCCGTCAATTTCCATTCTCTCCCGCCAGCACAATATCAACCAGGGCGGTGCCGCTGTGGTGGTCTACCGGGTGACGGATGATACGGTGGACACCGGCGTGAAGGTCGGTGACAACCGATATGATGGGTATAGCGGATATTTCAAGGATCCGTCGGTTTATTTGGCTTTTTTTGCACTTTCTCACACACAAGGGAAAAACACCCCGCTGTGGGTGGAGGCGGTGGATGCAGCCGGTAATACCGCGAAAACCGGATTCCCGTGTTATATTCGGAACCGGAAATTCAAAACGGACCGTATCCCGTTGTCTGACCGGTTTCTGAAGATGAAGATGCTGGAGTTCCAGGGAGATCCGGATGTGGCGGGTCAGGCATCCGCGCTTGAACAGTTTCTCATGGTCAATCGGAAGCTGCGTAAAGCCAATAGCGAGACCCTTCGGGCGGCCTGCAGTTCACCGGTTCAGAAAAAACAGTGGGACGGGGCCTTTCTGCGCCTGCCCAGGTCTGCAACCCGGGCGAATTTTGCGGACCACCGATCCTACATGTATAACAATAAGGTGGTTGACCAGCAGTATCATATGGGGATTGATCTTGCCTCGGTTGCCCAGTCCCCGATCCCCGCTGCCAATGCGGGTACGGTCTGTATGGTTGGCCCTGTGGGTATTTACGGGATTGTGGTGATGATCGACCATGGATTCGGGATATTCAGTCAGTACGCCCACATGAGCCGGGCGGATGTGGCACCGGGAGATGTTGTGGAGAAGGGCACGATCATCGGCAGAACCGGCGCCACCGGCCTGGCCGGCGGCGATCATCTCCACTTCGGTATGATGGTCGGTGAGACCTTTGTGAATCCCGTGGAATGGTGGGACAGCAGCTGGATAGAGAACAATATCGAACGCAAACTCCGAAAGGTCGAAGCGAGCCTTTAGCACACGATGCAGGTGCGCGGAACATTGCAGAAATACTGAACGCGTGGATGGTAGGCTGCCGGTTGTTTCCAGGGCTTTTAGTTCACAGTACAGGTAGTAAACCAACGATTATGAGAGATGAGGAACTGATTTGAAAGATTCGCACACGGAACGTATGGACGGCGTCAAGGTCAAAGGAAAGATCCGGGAAAATGTGGAGGCCATTCTGATTGCCATTGTACTGGCCCTGTTTATCCGGACCTTCATTGTGCAGGCGTTTAAAATCCCGTCCGGCTCCATGAAGGAAACCCTGCTGATCGGCGACCATATCCTGGTCAATAAATTTATCTATGGTATCAAGATCCCCTTTGCAGATAAAATCCTGGTTCCCCTTTCCAATCCCAAACGGGATGATATCATTGTCTTCAAATACCCGGAGGATCCGAAAAAGGACTTTATCAAGCGGGTGATCGGGCTGCCCGGAGATGTGATCGAAATCCGGAACAAACAGCTGATTATCAACGGCAATGTTCAGGAAACACCAAGTTATGCGGTTTACAAGGATAATAAGGTGATTCCGGCGGTCTTCAGCACACGGGATAATTTTGGGCCGTTTACGGTTCCCGAAGCGAGCCTGTTTGTCATGGGAGACAACCGTGATAACAGCCATGACAGCCGCTTCTGGGGTGTGGTGCCCAGGCGTTCCGTGAAAGGAAAGGCGTTCATGATTTACTGGTCCTGGAACTCGGAGGCAAAATGGGTCCGCTGGAAACGGATCGGTGATCTGCTGCGATAAAGAAATCTGGACTGATGAAACCGTTTACACACAAACATATTCTGGATATTGCCGCCCTATCCAGGGACGATATCACGCAAATTCTGGATACTGCCGACCGGATGAAGGACATCTCGGAGCGGCCGATAAAAAAAGTACCCACGCTGCGGGGAAAGACGATCATCTTGTTTTTCCACGAGCCGAGTACCCGGACCAAGGTCTCCTTTGATATTGCCGCCAAACGTCTTAGCGCCGACGCCATCGCGGTTGCCGCCAGTTCCAGCAGTATGGTCAAGGGGGAGACCCTGTCAGATACCGTCCTTACCCTGGAAGCCATGAAACCGGACATTCTTGTTGTCCGGCATTCGGCATCTGGTGCCCCCCATCTGATCTCCCAGCGAATCAACGCTTCGGTCATTAATGCAGGTGACGGCACCCATGCCCATCCCACTCAGGCCCTGCTCGACATGATGAGCGTTCGGGTGGCCAAAGGGCGGCTGGATGGACTCAAGGTGGCTGTGATCGGGGATATCGCCCACAGCCGGGTGGCCCGATCCAACATGGTGGGATTTACCCGCATGGGCGCGGATGTCCATGTGTTCGGTCCGCCGACCATGATGCCGCCTGGGCTCTCGGCATATGGGGTGACGGCAGCCGGTTCCGTGGATGAGGCGGTGGCGGACGCGGATGTGGTGATGATGCTCCGGATTCAGAAAGAGCGCCAGGAAAGCCACCTGTTCCCCACGGAACGAGAATATGCACAGACCTTCGGTCTGTCGGCATCGCGGCTGGCCCTTGCAAAACCCGATGCACTGGTTATGCACCCCGGCCCGATGAATCGGGGGGTGGAGATCAATCCGGATGTGGCGGACGGAAATCAGTCGGTGATTCTGGACCAGGTGACCAACGGGGTCGCGGTCCGGATGGCCCTTTTTTATCTGTTGGCCGGGGAGATGACGCATGTTGATCAGGATTAAAGGCGGACGTGTGCTGGATCCGGGCCGTTTGGATGCGGTGCAGGACATCATCATCAGCAATGGCACCATTCAAGCACTGGTCTCGCCGGGAGCCCCTTTTCCATTGGAAGGGGATGAAGCCGAGACCGTGATTGATGCAGCCGGCTGTATTGTTTCGCCGGGCTTAATTGATATCCATGTGCACTTCAGGGATCCGGGGTTTGAGTATAAGGAAACCATCGAGACCGGTTCCCGGGCAGCGGTGTCTGGCGGATTCACCCGGGTTTGTACCATGCCTAATACCCGGCCGGCTCAGGACACGCGTGCCGTCTGCGAGTATGTCACGGCTGCCGCCCGTGTCAACGGGCTGTGTCATGTGCATCCGGTGGGTGCTATCACCTATGGGCTGAAAGGGGAGGCCCTGACCGAATTTGCCGATTTAAAGCGCGGGGGCGCGGTTGCGGTGACCGATGATGGCCTGCCGGTTCGGGACGCCCTGCTCATGCGGCGCGCCATGGAATATGCCAGAGGATTCGATCTGCCGGTGTTTTCCCATTCAGAGGACCTGTCTCTGGCCGGCAAGGGGGTCATGAACGAGGGCGTGGTGGCCACCCGACTGGGACTTGCCGGTATTCCCAATGCCGCTGAATCGGTTGCCGTGATGCGGGATATTGCCATCTCAGAGTTGACCGGTGCCCGCCTGCACCTGTGCCATATCAGTACCCGGGAATCGGTTGCCGCCATTCGTTTTGCCAAATCACGGGGAATCCCCGTCACCGCAGAAACCGCACCGCACTATTTTACGCTGACAGAATCTGCTGTAGAGGGGTACAATACCCACGCCAAGATGAATCCGCCTCTGAGAACCCAGGCGGATCTCGAGGCGGTCATTGAAGGGCTTTCAGACGGTACGCTCGATGCCATTGCAACGGACCACGCGCCCCATTCGGTACTCGAAAAGGACGTGACCTTCGCCAGTGCTGCCAACGGCATTGTTGGACTTGAGACATCGCTTTCCTTAAGCCTTTCCCTGGTGCGCGATGGCCACCTCTCCATGGAACGCCTGATTGCGGCCATGTCGACCTGTCCGGGAGAGATTATTGGATTTCCGGCGCACATTGAAGCCGGGGCTGCAGCAGATCTCACGATCATTGATCCAGACCGGACCTATACGGTGGATGCAGCCGCATTTTGCTCCAAAGGACGGAATACACCCTTTGACGGGTGGCGCCTCCGCGGCCGGGCCGTGATGACCCTTGTAGGGGGTCGCAGTGTGTTTAACTGCATGGATGCCTGAAATTCCCTCATCTGAATCATTAAGGAGAGACGCCATGGGAAAAGGCACGCCCCATATTCTGGTGGTGGACGATGATCTGAGTATGCGCGAGTTTTTGGAGCTGATGCTTTCACGGGAAGGCTATCGGGTCACCTGTGCGGCAAGTGGTAAGGGGGCGATTGCCGAACTCGAAAAACGCACGTTTGACCTGCTTTTGTGCGACATTCGCCTCGGCGATATGATCGGGCTGGATGTGTTGCGCAAGGCACGGCAGCTACATGAAAATATCGGCGTGATCATGATATCCGCTTATGCCACCACGGAAACCGCCGTGGAAGCCATGAACGAAGGGGCCTATGATTATGTCCCCAAACCCTTTGAAAATCGTGAACTTAAGCAGACCGTCGCCACTGCCCTGGAACTCCGTCATGTGGAGGCGGAAAAAGAAATTCTGAACGAACGGCTCAATGAACATCTTCACTTCGGTATGATTGTCGGTGATTCTCCCCGGATGAAACAGATCTATGACGTGATTCGGCAGGTGGCGGAAACCCGGGCCAATGTCTTGATTACCGGCGAGAGTGGTACGGGAAAAGAACTGATCGCCAAGGCGATTCACCTGATGAGTCCCAGGCGGGATAACCCCTTTGTGGTGATCAATTGCGGCGGCATTCCTGAAAACCTGATGGAGAGCGAGTTCTTCGGTCATAAAAAAGGGGCCTTTACCGGTGCGACCCATGATAAGAAAGGGTTGTTTGAATTGGCCGACGGGGGCACTGTGTTTCTCGACGAAATCGGCGAGCTGTCCCTTGCCCTTCAGGTAAAACTCCTCAGAGCGGTTCAGCAGCGTGTCTTCAAGCCGGTGGGCGGCACCCAGGATGTGCAGGTGGATATCCGCATCGTTTCCGCCACCAATAAAAACCTTGAACAGGAAGTGATCGAAGGCCGGTTCAGGGAAGACCTCTTTTACCGCCTGAACGTGGTTCCGGTGAAAGTTCCGCCCTTGCGGGAGCGCAAATCGGATATCCAGGCCATTGCTCAGCATTTTCTGAACAAGTATTCCGATCAAATGGGCAAAGATATCGTTAAAATATCGTCTTATGCAGTGGAGATGCTGAAAAAGTACGATTTTCCCGGCAATATCCGCGAGCTGGAGAATCTTATCGAACGGAGCGTCGCACTGTCGTCCACTAATATCATCCTGCCTGAGAGCCTCTCCCTGTCGATTCATAAACGCCGCTGGATTGAAGGCGTCAAGGGTAGACGATACGATGTGGATGAAGTGAGCCAGGGCGTCAATCTTGACGATATTCTGTCGTCCATTGAAAAAGCCTATCTTGAACGCGCATTGCAATGCGCCGGTGGAAACAAGAAACGGGCCGCAGAGCTGGTCGGACTCAGCCATCGCTCCATCCGGTATCGGCTGGAAAAACTCGGAATTGATGATGCGGGTACGGGCTCAGGGGAAGACGCCTAAACCCGTTCGGATGAAAATCCCCGACTGACTTGTCGGGAAGCCGGGTCGGGAGGACTATTTCGGGGCCCCAGGTGCTGACAGCGGTATCAGCTTGTTCATGATGTCCGGCGGAATTGCCTTTTCGAATCGGAGGTGCAGGGAGTAATCATTGAGCAGGTGATACCGCACGGCGATTACGGTGGCAGACAGGCCGATTTTAGGGCCGTTTCCGGAAATCCCCTTAACGCTGATTTTCAGTTTCATCAAACGGCCCAGGAGCATGCGGGCTGCTTCCTGACGTCCCGTTTTGATAAGCAGGGAAATCCCGCTCGCAGAGATATCTGACAGTTCACCCTTGAACGGTCTGCCGATGGTTTCACCACCTTTGGTGATGATCTGGAGGCGAACCTCTCCGTTCATGGGGTAGCGCTTGTGCGCGCGACGGTTGACCCCTTTTTCCTCAATGTCTTCTTGTATTTTTTTCAGCTTGAAGCAGTAGTCCTGTATCTTGGGTGCCAGACCGGGAAGCGTGTCTTTCCACGTACCGAGTGTATCCCGCTCAAGGGTATGCAGTTTGACGGTTTCCACTGCAATAATGGACGTGGTGCAGATGGAGATGGGGAAAAACGTATCTTCGCCGAAAACGTCTCCGGCACTCAGGGTACGGATCAGGGTCTCCTTGTCGTGCTTCCGGAACACCACTTTGGCCTTGCCGTGATCGATGAAGAACAACCGGGAATTCATGTCGCCCTGGTTGAGAATGGTTTTGTTTGCCTCAAAAACCGCTTCATTCATGGCATAATACAGGGCATTGGTCTCTTCTGACGTGAGTGTCTGATAGAGACGGGGCCAGATATCCAGGTGGTCTTTACTGATAGATCCTTGCTTTTCCGTTTCAATAATCTCTGCTGCCCGCACGATTTCCGTGAGTGCCATGGGGTCGATGTCGAACATTTTTTCACGAAGCGCTTCGGCCTTTGCAAAATTCTTGTATCGAGCGTAATGGAGAATCAGCTCAAGGGTTTCCTTAATCGCGTCATCAATATTGCCGTCTTGTGAGAGTGCGTCGATGCGTTCCTCGCGGGCAGTTAAGTCGGTCATGGTTAAGTCCTTTGCTTGAATGGGAGCGGTTGTGGCTTCAGGTGCGTCTGGTGCAAGTGGGGGGGGGTCGCCAGCAGGTGGTTGCGGGTGCTTTTGGCGGGTGTTTTTGCGAATCATGGCAATGGCGCCGGCAGCAATATCTCGTAATTCGTTCTGCTTATGTGTTCTGAAAAATCCTTTGGACTGAACCAGGGGACTGAGCGCGGGGATGGCTTCCTCAGCACCGATGCGGCCCAGTGCAATACAGACTTCCTTATCAATGGCGAGTTTGTTCTTCGCGCTGCCCTTTTCGCGGGATTGCAGAATGTCGATCAGCGGGTGAACCGCCTGGCTGCATTGCAGAACCCCCAGCATGGGAATGAGTTTTTTCTGTTGACGTTCGTCTGCATGGGGGAGGAGCGCGATCAGGGCCTGGCAACGGTTGCCTTTTCCGATGGCGTAGATGGTGTTCAGAATTTCCGCCTGAACCTGAAAATTGACCTGATGATAGAGGCGTCTGAGCAGGCTGAGATGGGATGGATCACCGATCGTGCTCAGCAGCTTGACGAGATTTCGCATGTAATACCAGGAACCGCCCTCTTCGATGCGGCGGATGACTTCGGGCAGTACCCGCTCATCCATTTTGCTCAGGGTATTGAGGACCAGGGCTCGTTCTTTCATGTCTTCGCTTTTCCGAAGCCGGTCAAACAGCACATCCACACCGATGATCAGAAGCACGTTGGTACTGTACCGTGTGTTTTCCGCCTGGGCATTTTCAGATGCATGGATATTTTTCATCAGGACCGTTATGATATGTTCCGAGCGGCACTGCTGCACCACGGTCGACGCTGTTTGAAAGATGGGTTTGGGTTTGGCCAGCCGTCCGGATCGGATGCGGCCAAACACATCAAGCAGCCGGTAGGCTTCGAACAGGTTGTTTTGTTCAAGCATGTGTCTGATCAGTTTTTGAAGCCGAAGACAGATCTGGTCATAGGCTGGTGTGTGTTCGGTTTCAAAGCGGATCCACCGGATGAGTCGGTGGGAGAGCTTCAGGAAGATGTCGGTCCGGCCCTTGCTCTGCAGCTGTTCACAGATAATGGCCATGATCCGGACCACTGCCAGGCGGATCCCCGTGTCTTCAACGAGCAGTTCATCTCCCAGGCGCTCGAGCAGTTTTTCCGCCCGTTTGGTTTCATCCTCTTCAATCAGGGCGTTGATGATCTCTGGCAGGGATTTCATCACCCGTTTATCGGTCAGCCCTGCGGCATCTCCGTCTAGTATCCGGTTTAGATCGGTTTCAAACTGCTCAGTGGATGAATCCGCAGGCATTGAGAGGTCTGCCGGTTCACGAAGGCGCGAGAATGAATGCTGTACCCTGTGCCGATCAACGACTTCAATGACAGTCTCATGGCCGGAGATGCTTTTGGGGACGATTTCGATATGGGGTATGGGGGACGCCGCCAGCAGGGTGGACAGTCCGTCTTCATCGGAAATGGCGTCTGGTGTTTGGGTGACCAGATTGAAAAAGGCTTTCAGCTCATCCAGGACAAGACCGTCTGAAAACGTGATGGACTTGATGTTATGGAAGCGCATCAGATCCAGAAACGATTTGATTTGGATATGTTCTTGATCCCGACGGCTGACAAGCTGGCCGCAGATAATCATGTCTTTCTGTGATTCGGAAAAGGTAAGTGTGTCTATTCTGGAAAATACCGTTTCAAATGCCTCGAACGCACGGCGCATGGATTGCTCAACGATACTACTTGATGCCGGATACAGTCGGATATTTTTAATCGCCAAGTTTATAGGGGTCAGCACAGAAAGGGCATCTTTAATAACAGCGGCATCAATCATTTGAAAAATTCCTATCTATAATGAAAACACCGTGCAGGCGTCAACTCAGGCGCTTCAAAGACTGCGATATACATTTGCTGCAGGCAGGTATCAGCCGGTCAGTTAACATACACTTCACTAAATATGCCGAAATTCCATAGGGATTGCAATGGTTTTGTTCTGCATATCATGAATGCATCCCACGTGTCATGCCGTGTTTTTTCTTCGGTGTCAGATGGATTTAAATCCGGATATCGTGCGGAAGTGTCCCTGTTTGTTCTAGTGCGTTTGTCTGTATTCCTTTCAATCAGGAGATGCGGTGATCACCGGCAGTTGTCTTGACTTGGCCCACAGGCTTCACTATAATCGGTGCGCTTTGATATGTTCTGAATTCAGCCTATTGACAGATATCTGTTAAGGAGAAAACTGTGGAAAAACTCAATGCGTTGACATCGCTAGACGGCCGGTATCGACGGCTGACCGAAGACCTTCGCCATTCCTTTTCGGAATTTGGCCTGATCCGTAATCGGCACCGGGTCGAGATGGCCTGGTTGGAATTTATTTTGGCGGACCTGAAACTGGCAGCGGTGACAGAGAGCGAGCTGGACGCCATTGCTGCACTGAAAGCACCCCTGACCGAAGCGGGTGCTGCCAGAATCAAGGAAATTGAACGGAAAACCAATCACGATGTTAAGGCCCTGGAGTACTATATTAAATCCCAGATGGACGCTGCCGGACTGGGCCATTTGTCCGAATGGGTCCATTTTGCCTGCACCTCCGACGACATCAACAATACGGCCTATGCCTTGATGGTCGGGGAGGGAAAAGCCCTGTTGCTGGCAGAGCTGAACAGGGTGCTGGCCCAGTTGGAGACGCTGGCACGTGATTTCCGTTCGATCCCCATGATGTCACGCACCCACGGCCAGCCGGCCACCCCGACCACCCTGGGAAAAGAACTGGTCAATTTTGCCTGGCGTCTGGACCGGGAGCGAAAAACCCTGGCCGCGTTGCCTATCATGGCCAAAATGAACGGCGCTACCGGCAATTATAATGCCCATGCGGTTACGTTTCCGGACATCGACTGGATTGATGCGGGTGAGCGGTTTCTGACCACCGCTCTTGGAGTGGAGCCGATTCTCTTTTCCACCCAGATCAATCCCAACCATTACCTGTCTGAAATCCTGCATGCCCTGATACGGATGGCTGCCACCTGCATTGATCTGGACCGTGACTTCTGGGGATATATTTCTCTGGGATATTTTCGCCAGAAAACCGAAACCTGTGAAGTGGGCTCTTCGACCATGCCTCACAAGGTCAATCCCATTGATTTTGAGAATAGTGAAGGCAACATGGGCATGGCCATCTCCATGATGGACCATTTGGCCGTCAAACTCCTCAACAGCCGGTTTCAGCGGGACCTGACCGACAGCACGGTGCTGCGGAACCTGGGGGCGGTTTTCGGTTATCTCGTGATCGGATTGAAAAACACCCTGAAAGGGCTGAAAAAAGTGGAAATCGACGGTCGTGTTCTGGCAGCGGATCTGGAACAGAATCCCGAGCTCCTGGCAGAGCCGATTCAGACCATGATGCGGGTTTATGGTGAACCCCAACCGTATGAAAAGCTGAAAGCACTCACCCGGGGCAAACGGATTTCCCTTGCGGAGATGGGCACCTTCATCGATTCACTGACTGCGGTGCCCGACCCGGTGAAAGCGCGGATGAAACAGCTGACGCCCGCGACATATATCGGGATGGCCGAAGCCCTGGTGGACCGTTACTTTTCAGATAAACCCACTTCATAACCATGATGCGCATCAGGCTTGACGTCAACCGTAAGACAGGATAATACCTTTTTATTTGTAAAGTGCATGTCCGTTTTGTGTGAAGTTTTGCCCGTTGTTTGACGGGCTGGTTGCCAGAGGGCCTGATGCTCAAGCGAATCGCCTTTTTTTTGATGTTGCTGTTTCTATCGGTTGCCGGGGTGATCGGTTATGTGGTTGGTCCGGAACGCAGTGTTGAAGTTGAAGCGGATCCCACCGATTTTATACCGTCGGATGCGGCGTGCATGCTCCGTGTCGGTGCGTTGGGCCGGCGGTTTCAGCATGCCTGCGGCATCGTTGATTCGGGCCTGCGGACGCGGATTGAATCGCCACAGTTTAAATCGGCCTTGCCCGATACGGCAAAGGTGTTTTTAGATTTCATCATCCCGGCAGAAGACCAGTTACGGGAGCTGATGCGCAGGCCCGTTCTCCGAAAACTGCTGGGTCAGGATGTTACCGTTGCTGTGGTGAACCGGGACGGTTTTCCGGCAGACAGCGGCTGCCGCCTGTCAGACCTTCCCTGTCTGCAGAAATGGCTTCCTCACGTGGTGGTGGTTGCGTCGCCGGCTGATCCGGTGGATTTAACCTCGTATCTGCTCTCCGCCTCCTCTGACGCATCGGCTTACGCGCCTGATTCCTATCGCGGGCACACTGTTCAAAGTGTCTATCTGGGGAACGGGGAGGTTCTCTATTTCGCCTGGGTGTCCGGCAGATGGATCGGGACCTGGTCTTACCCCCTGCTTGCTGAAATGATCAATACGGCTGCTGATCGTCGACACGTACCCGGGTGGGCAGCTGCTTTGAAGAAAATTCGGAAACGACTTGGTGGCGATCTCAGAGGGGCTGTTTATGTCGATCTTGCCCAGTGGGCGCACGCATTCGGTGAGACGCGATCCGGTTCTTCGGGCATCTGGCAGGGGGGAAAACGGCTGGTGCATGTGGCGGTGCGCCAGAACGACCGTATGGTCCGCTGCCAGACCGAGGTAACGCGTTCGGGAAATTTCGGAAAAATCGACACCCCGGTATCCGCCGGAGATTGCCTGCCGTTCAGGGATCTGGTACCGAAACAAACAGCGGGTATCCTCAGGCTGCCGTCTGCTGAATTCATGGAACGCTGCCTGTCCGTAACCGGCGTCGACCGCTTCCAGAAACTGCTGAACGCCGTCGAGGATCGGACCGGCTTGAGCCGGGATATGCTCATACGGTGTTTTGGTCAAGACGTCGGCCTACTGGTGTCGGTCCCGCGGAAATACGCATCAACCACCTTGCCGGATGCAGCCCTGGTGGTGCCGGTGAATACTCCGGATATCATCGAAAACGTGATCTACACATTGTTTGCGTCCAAGGAGCCAATCCTTTCCAAGCCAGTGGAAATCCATACCCTGATACAGGGGAATATCCAGATTACTGTGCTTGACGTGCCGGAGGCGGAGCCGATGAAACCGGCGTATGCGTTTGTAGACGGTCAGGGCCTGTTTGCCACCCACCCGAAATTGATTCAGCAGATGCTGGCCGCACGGGAAACCGGTCAAAACATGGCCGAAGATCCGGATTTCAGGGCTATGGGATTCGGCCAGAATCAGGGCGGCTCCCATTTTTTGTTTCTGGCGCCCGATCTGCTGGCAAAAGGAATGAACACGCTCGTTCGCTATCTATCCAAGGTGCCGGTGCTGACCCGTCTGAACGGGGCCACGGACGTGTTTCATACACTTCAGCACGGCGTGCACCCCTTGCTGCGGGGCTTTGGGTGTATCCGTACCGGTGCAGTGTGTCTAACAGACACAGAAGCGGGGCTTCACTGTGAACAGGTACTGATCCTGACTCCTGAACGGTAAGGGGCAAACATAAAAATCAGTGTCAGTGACGGTTCAATGATATGAATGGACGCGGACAGTGCATATGGGGTGTCAGTATGTCCATTGTACCGGATTGGAGTCCAGCTTTCCGGTCACTGGCACGGCCAGTTCTGCAAGGGCGATTCGTGTGGCTTCCGTCAGTTCAACGCGTCCTGCATCCGCGTTTTCCCTCACCTGATCAGGCGACCTGGCACCGGCAATGGCAGCGGTCCCGGGGCGTGATATCACCCATGCAAGGGCCAGCTGGGCGCAGGTCAGTCCGTGTGCATCCGCCACGGGTGAAAGGCGGCGGACCACGTCTGCGACCAAGGGGAAGAATGTCGGACTGACCAGTTTGTTGCGCTTGCGGTGATCTTTTTTTCCAAACCGGTGGCCGGGTAAAAATCTGCCGGACAAGAGCCCCTGAGCCATGGGCGAATAGGCAAGCACTGTGATGGCGTTGTCAGTGCAGACCGGCGCAATCGCATCCAGCGCATGGGGCCAGAGCAGAGAATAGGGGGGCTGGACCGCATCGATGCGGGTGATGGACACGGCTTCCTCCAGTTGGGCCCGTGAAAAGTTGGATACCCCGATGGCCCGGATTTTCCCTTGTGTTTTGAGCTGATCCATGGCGGAGAGCGTTTCTTCCACCGGTATGGGCTCGTCGCGCCAGGAACCCGACGGCCAGTGGATCTGATACAGATCAATATAATCGGTTTTTAGCCGTCTCAGCGAGTCCTCACACGCTGCCATCACATCCAGCCGGCCCAGGTGGCCGGGGCTTACCTTGGTTGCAATCACCATTTTCTGCCGGATGCCGGTCAGCAGATCCCCCACCCGCGTTTCCGACAGACCGCTGCCATAACTGGCTGCCGTGTCAAAAGTTGTGATCCCGGAATCCACAGCCGCATGCAGGGCCTTTACAATCTGGTGGTCGTCGATGCCCGACCACATTTGCTTCCCGGCCTGCCAGCACCCCATGACAATGGCGGATATCTCGATATCTGAGCGTCCCAGAGCGATTTTTTTCACGCCAGCCTCCTAACGTTTATCCGGCCAGTCTGCAGAGACCAGGGATGCCCGCTGAATGGCGCCCTTGCCAAAGCGGCTGATAATGGCATCGGCGGTTTGATCCACAGGCTGCCACCGTTGTTCCCGCTGGCGTTCCGGTTCGGGAAAGAGCACTCCCTGACAGCCGGCCGTGGTGAAGATAAGCCCGGAAATCCCCAGACCGATGAGACGGACCGGCTGCTGGGGGGAGAAGCGCGTCAGCAGCGCCACTGCGGCATGGTGAAGGGATTCGGTCGTGCAGACCGGTTCGGGCAAGGTGATCGAACGGGTGTGTATGGAAAAATCATCATATTTGACTTTTATCTGGACAGTCTTTCCCCTGGCACCGAGTTTTCTCAGGCGCCAACCCACGTCCTCGGCCTGGTGAAGCAGGATCCGTTTCAGGGTGTCAAGGTCTGAGATATCGCTTGACAGGGTATCTTCGCTGCTGATGGATTGGGTCGCTGACCCAGGGGAGACCCTTCGGTCATCCTGACCGTTTGCCAGCATAAGCAGGCGCTTTCCGGGCTTGCCGAAGTGTTTTTCAACGAGATCCGGTGAAAGCGCCCGCATCTCGCCCAGGGTGCGAATACCCATGCGTCTGAAGCGAACCCTGGCCCGTTTACCTACTCCCGGAACCTTCTGAATGGGAAGATCCCGGATAAAGGCGTCAACATCAGACGGCCGGATCAGGGTCAGTCCATCCGGCTTCTGAAGGTCAGATGCGATTTTGGCAAGAAACTTCAGCGGCGCAATGCCGATGGATGCGGTCAGTCCGACCTGACTGAGGATGTCTCTCTTGATGGATCGGGCCAGCATTTCCGGTGGCCCGAACAGGTCCTTTGTGCCGGTGATGTCGACATAGGCTTCATCGATGGAGATCGGCTCGACGAGAGGGGAGTACCGGGCAAGACAGGCCATGACCTGCCGGGATATTCCGGCATAATGCGCCATGCGCGGGGTCACGTAGATCGCGTCAGGACAGCGCTTGCGCGCCTGGAAAATGGGCATGGCCGAGTGGATGCCGTATGCCCTGGCTTCGTAGCTGGCTGTGGAAACCACACCTCGCGGAGAATTACGGCCGATGACCACGGGCTTTCCGCGAAGCTCTGGCCGGTCCCGCTGCTCGACTGCCGCAAAAAAGGCGTCCATGTCCAGGTGCAGGATCATTGGAGACCGGCGTCCGTGTCAGACAGCGGGATCAGGGGAAATTCCGGGTGGGTTCCGCTCGGATGATACCTGCTTGTGTCCGGACACCATGTGATGCTGCCGATTGTTTCAAGGTGCATCAGTGTGAGCCGTATCCAGCCTTCACCCAGGTACCGGGAGAGGGCATCGCTTCGGCCGGCCTGTTTGCGTATGATGGTTTCCAGGCAGATGCCGTCTGGATGTGCGTTGACAATGGAGAGTATTTGACGGGTCCGATGCTCCCGGTGCCGGATCAGCTCCCGGATGCGTTTTTCCGGCTCCCATACCGGACTGCCGTGGGCGGTCAGAATGCAGGACAGTTTCGGAAGTTTCAGCAGACTGAAAAGGGATCTACTGTAGTCTGTGAGGCTGGAACGGGGCGGCCCCAGCCACGGTGTGATGGTGCGGAGGACGTGGTCTCCGGCAATCAGAATCCCGTCTGTTGCAGCATACAGTCCGATATGGTCACTGCAGTGGCCGGGCAGGGCGATCACCTTCCATGAACGGCCACCAGCAGAGAGGGTGTCTCCCACAGCAATGATCTCATCTGCGGCCGGGACATAGGAAATACCAAACAGCTGCCCAAACACCGCATCCACGATCCGGTTCAGGGCTGAGTGCAAACGGCTGAAGGATGCCGACTTCCGGGTTCCCGGGTCCCGGTAAGCCGTGGCGTAGGCCGCTTTTGAGCGGAGCACCCGGGCCATCTCATCGGTGAGAAGAATCCGGGCGCCTGTTTTTTGCTTCAGGGGCGTGGCCCCGGAAAAATGGTCTGCATGGGAGTGGCTGGGCAATATCCGGCCTAACCGGAACGCACGGCCCCTGGATGCTTCGATGTGTTTTATGGCATCCAGTTCCCGGACCGCATGAAGGACATCCCGCCTGCGGCCGTATCCGGCGTCAAAGAGAAGGGCGTTCTCGGAATCAGCGAGGACGTAAAGATTGACCGGGGGCTTGAAGGCACCCCACCGGTTGTTTTGGGTAATCCGGTAAATGCCGGGAAGAATGAGGTCCATGTGCGGTTCGGTCAGTTTCAGGTTTCAGAGATGCGTCCGCCTGCTTTCCAGTGGGCAGCCAGGTAGATGAAAGGCGTATCAAGCACGGCCACCACCCATTTGAAAACATAGGTGGTGATAACGATTTCTATGAGTACACGGGTGTCGAACACGCCGTAAAACGCGATCAGGGAAAAGAGGACCGAGTCGATGAGCTGGGAGACCAGGGTGCTCAGGTTGTTTCTCAGCCAGATATAACGGGTGCCGGGCTTTTTTGTTTTCCACAGGTGGTAGGCCCAGATGTCATGCATCTGGGAGATCAGATAGGCAATGAGACTGGCCGCAGCAATACGGGGCATGATGGTAAACAGGGTCTCAAGGGACTCATGGGCAAAATCCGAGCTGTGGGGGGTAAAGGCAAGCGCCAGATTCATCAGTGCCACCATGGCGATCATGGAAAGAAATCCGATGCCCACGCCCCGGGCCGCATCCCTTTTACCGTAATTCTCGGACAGAATATCCGTGACCAGAAAACTGCCCGCATAGACAATGTTACCAAGCGTGGCCACCACACCGAACAACTCTACGGTTTTCAGCACCTGAATATTGGCGATAATCACCGATACGGGTATCCAGATAAACAGGCCTACACGGCCCCAAAACCGGTAGGCGGCAAGGATGCAGCCGAAATTGATGACTAAAAGCGTTGCCCATAACATTTCGTTCATCTGTCTTCTTCTTTCCAGGCCGGTAGACGGTACCGCCACCAGCCGCTAATCCCTGAGAGCGACTTATTAAAATTTCTTTTTTTAATATATTGAATTACGGTATTCAAGTTTTAGGATGAACCGTAGAAAAATAAATTGTTGACGACCGTATATCGCAGAGACGTTCCCCGGTTGGGCGTTCTCAAATCTACAGAGGGAGGAAGCGCGTGTTCGACGCCCATTGCCATCTTCAGGATGAACGGATCATGGACAACGCCGATGAACTGCTGGACAGGGCAGCCGCTGCCGGGATCCGTTACTTCATGTGCTGCGGCATCGCGCCGTCTGACTGGGCGGATGTGGCCTTTCTGACGGAGACATATGATGCGGTCTGGCCGGCGTACGGGGTGCATCCCTGGTATGTCCAGGCATGTGGGGATGACTGGTTTAACCGTCTTGTGGACAGGTTGACAGCAAACGGCGGGTCTGCCGGTGTCGGGGAAATCGGGCTAGATCATGCCCTTTCCCCCCGGAATGATGCGGTACAGGCGGAATTTTTTGTCAGACAGCTGCGCCTTGCCCGTGATCTGCGCCGGCCCGTATCCATTCACTGCCGGAAAGCCTGGGGCGCCATGGTCGATATCCTGACCCGGGAAGGAGGGCTGCCCCATGGTGGGGTGATCCATTCGTATTCCGGTGGTAAAGAGCTGGTGCCAGTGCTGGAAAAACTCGGATGTTACCTCTCTTTTTCCGGTTCCCTGACCCGAACCAGAAATAAGCGGGGCCGGGCTGCCTGCCTGGCAGTTTCACTGGACCGGCTGCTCATCGAAACCGATGCACCGGCGATGCTGCCGGCCGGTGCAACCGGTCCGCACAATCTTCCGGAAAACCTGATCCCGGTGCTGGAAACCCTTTCCGCGCTTCGGAAAACAGCGCCGGCTGTACTGGCAGATTTGACCTGCCGCAACGCGTTGCGGCTGTTTAAAGGAGCATCCCCTTGAATCATCAGATACGGCTGGAACAACTGGTGGGTCCGGCTGCCTTAAAACGTCTGCAGGACAGTCATGTCACCGTGTGCGGACTGGGCGCCGTGGGCTCTTTTGCACTGGAAGCCCTGGTGCGAAGCGGGGTGGGGCATGTGCGGATCATCGATTTTGACCGGGTGGATGAAACCAATATCAACCGTCAGATTCTGGCCCTGCATTCCACGGTGGGTGAAAAAAAAACAGATCTGGCTGTTCGCCGGATCCGGGATATCAATAAGGCGTGCACGGTGGATGTGCGGGATGTCTTTATTGATGAACAGCGTCTGCCGGAACTCCTCAAAGACCCGGTGGATGCCATCATCGATGCCATTGACGGGGTGTCTTCCAAGGTGCATCTCCTAGCCCAGGCCTACGAACGCGGGATCTATACCGTTTCCTGCATGGGCGCTGCCGGCAGAACGCGGACCGACGGGATTCAGGTGGTGGATCTCAAAAAAACCCATACCTGTCCTCTGGCGCGGATGGTTCGCAGGCGACTGCATCGTGTGGGCATTGACTCGGGTATCCGGTGTGTCTTTTCCCCGCACCCGGCACAGATGACCGCACCGGACTGCGAAACCGTACCTGAGGCAGTGGGGGCGACAGACCGTGGCCGCCGACGATCTCCTCTGGGCAGCCTGGTTGCGGTCACGGGAATTTTCGGGCTTATGGCTGCCGGGGACGTGATTTCCTACCTGATGGAATCACCATCCGTCGGGTCATGACTTCTTTTTTTTCTGGACGTATAGCTGCTGGTCAGCTGCTTTGAGGAGCTGGTCCGTGGTTTCTATCCCGGGTTGGGTGGACGAGGCAACACCAAAACTGATGGAAACGGGGATGCGCAGGCTGTCATTCTCGTAGGGATGCGCCGCCAGGTGCTCGGAGATGCGCCGGGCCAGGTTTTCAGCGGAATCGGTATCGATCCCGGGCAGGATGACCACGAACTCGTCTCCTGCAAACCGGCACGCCACATCATTTTCCCGGGACATCTCGTCTAAGGTTGCGGCAATGTACGTGAGAACCTCGTCTCCGGCATTATGGCCATGGGTGTCGTTGATCATCTTGAAATCATTCACATCTACAAACATGATCGACAAGGGTGTCAGATACCGCCGGCTTCGTTCCCATTCCCGGTCCAGAATGCTGCCCATAACCCGGCGGTTCAGGAGCCGGGTCAGTGGATCTCGGGACGCCATGTGCGAAAGTTTCTCATGGGCGGTCACATTGGACAGACACAGGGATAACTTGACGCCGAGCTGGTCAAGGAGAGAGGTGTCGATTCCCGGTTCGTAGCGTGTGGCTGTTGGATCCGCGAGATTTAGACTCCCGACCCGCTTGCCGTCCAGAAAGAGGGGGACGATGGCTATGGATTTGATAATGAAGCGGTGCTCACCGGGAAACAGCTTGAACAAGGGGCGAAGTACCGAATTGAACAGTGCGGCGTTGGGGGACGGCCCCAGCAGGCCGATAAACTCGGATTCCTGAATAAAATTCAGCCGGTCTGAGAGGATATCCGATCCCTTGAGCGCTTCATAAATCAGAGCGGAGGCTTCAGTCCCCCGGATAAGGGAGATCCAAACATAGGGGATTCCAAAGATCGTGTTCACTTCATCTAACAGAGTCTGAAAAAAATCCTTGAAATTTAAAATATTCAGTATGTTACTTTCCAGCAGGTCAAATTTGGTGGCAGTGATTTCATTCTGCCGGATGCGTTCGATCAGGGCTTCAAGGTCAATTTTAGGGTTTGCCATTAGACCTCCGGAACTCTAGACAGGGCGGTTTTCTGCCCATTGCTAAACGGTTTTTTGTGCAAGCGATGCCATAAAATTGGAAATAGCCGTATTCAGGGCCTCGGGTGTTTCAATCGGCGACAGATGACCGGCGCCGTTAACCATCTCCAGTATCGCCCCTGGGATATGATCCTTGAGGTACACCGCATAACGGGGCGGGGTGGTGGTATCATCTTCCGCACCCAGTACCAGAACCGGTGTCCGGATCGCCGACAGGTGATTTCTGACATCAAACCGGTTGCAGGCAGTAAAATCACGGCGTGCGGTTTCTGCCGTGCAGGAGACGACACTGCGGACAAGGGGCGCCAGTGTTTCCCGGTCTGCGGATGGAGACAGCGCCAATTCGCTCAGTCTGTCCGGAAACGCGGAAAAATCGTTCCGGATGATATCAAAGATCGCCTCCATGACCCGGAGTCGCGCGCCGGTGTTGATGAGGATGCCGCCGGCTGACGGAACCCCTCGGATCAGCAGGTCAAGCACAATGGCGCCGCCCATGCTGATCCCGCAGAATACAGGATTTTCGATATGTTTTTCCCGGACAAAGCCAAGGATGCTATCCGCATATGCCGAAATGGTATCGTATCCTTGACCGGGCGAGTTTCCATGGCCGGGAAGATCCGGCGCAATGACCTGGAAACGGTTGCCGAGTCCGCTGATCTGGTCCTGCCAGATTGCCGCAGAAAGGGTGGCACCGTGGATGCAGACCAAAGTGAGATCCGAATCTGAATTCGGTTGGCTTTTTTGAAATGTCAATGGCTGGTACATGGCTGTTGTTCTCGCTGAAACGGGTCTCCTGCGGATTCCGGTCTGTTACCGGTAACCTTTTACCAAGTAAAAGAATTATAAAAAATTAAATCTATTTAAAAATATAAAAATTAAAAAGAAACGCATCAGTGACAGTACGTTAACGTTAAAAGCCATGAAACACAACCGGAAAACCCAAATTCATTCATTTTTATTAACAGAATCCTGACGTTTTGCGGGAAAGCACTTCTGCGAGGGAATCCAGTTCTGAAGAACTTTTATTAACCAGGGCACACTCATGGGCGATGGTGGTACTGGCCTGGCTGACCCTTGAAATATCTTCAGCAATGGACGCCGACACGCGCGCACTCTGGGCGATATTATCATTCATCTCTGACATACCCTGAGTGGCCTGCTGAACATTAATGCTGATTTCTTTTGTTGTTACGGACTGTTCTTCTACAGCGGCAGCAATGGTGTTTACGATATCGTTGACATTGGAAATGTCCGCTGTGACCGTGGCGATTTCATTGATTGTTTCGTTTGTCGCTTCCTGAATCCCGGAAATTTTTTTCTTGATTTCCTGGGTAGCAATGGCTGTCTGGCTGGCCAGCTCCTTGATTTCATTGGCAACAACGGCAAATCCTTTTCCCGACGCTCCCGCCCTTGACGCCTCAATGGCGGCATTGAGTGCCAACAGGTTGGTTTGTTCGGAAATCGCGGTGATGGCTTCTGTTACGTTGTTGATTTCATCGGCGGCATGCCCCAGATCCACTACTTTTCTCGAGGCGCAATCAGCGCTGGAAACAGCGTCATTGACAAGATTTCTGGCTTCTTCAGACTTGGCGGCGATTTCTTGCACGGTAAGTGTTAACTGCACTGCACCTGAAGTGATGACCTGCATGTTGGTGGCATTTGCTTCACTTGTCTCGGCAATTGTGTCCATGTTGGCGCTCATCTCTTTAGATGCCGTGGCGACCGTAATTGATCGGTCCATGGTTTCTTCGGCGTTTTTTTTCATGCCCTCGGAAATGGCTGATAACTGGCCGGAGGATGTGTTTAATGTCTGTACGCCAGATATCATTGTGCCCACCATGTCAGCCAGATTTTTAGTCATGGCACGCAAGGCCTCTGTCAGCTGTCCGACTTCCCCGCCCTGATTGACATGGATATCTTTGCTCAGATGACCTGTGCCAATGACGGTCACATCCTCAGCCAGGAGGCCCACAGAACGGATGACTTGCTGATAGACGACGCCACTCACCAACAGTAGGCACATAAAAAGAAGGACAATGAGCGCAATGGATATACGCATATAAAGGTTTGCGCTGATCATTAATTGATCGCAGGCTGCTTGGGTGCGGTTGTCTAACCGGGAAAAAAACTGATTCACCGGATTCATAATTTCTTTGATATACTGATGATACGTCTGGTTAAACATAAGATTTCTTGCAAGGGACATGTCCGGCCCCGCCCCTTTGATGTAATGGCCACTACCATCATCAAACAAGCCTTTAACAGCATTCATGGCTTTTACTTCCGTTGCCACCAGTGCATTGGATTTAGCCTGGGCTTCATTCAGCAGCTCAAATTCTTCTGCAGTAAATCCAAGATCTTTCATGATTTGTGTAAGGGATAGGATGCTTCCATCGGGTCTGGCTTTTTTCCCATTGCGTACGGCAATAACATCATTGTATTGATTTTCGTACATGGATTCTCCTGTGGATACATAGGTTCTTGCCAGACGTGTGAGATCCTGTGAGCTCTGACGGAATTCATCTGCAGCGAGGTACGAGAGGTAACGGTTTTGCTGTTTATTTTCTAACAGATTTAAAGTTTTAAATAGCCGTACAGAAAGAACGCCCATTGAGATGAGTAAAATAGTAAAAACTGAGAAAATACACAAAAACAGTTTTCGTAGCGACATACGTCTCTCCCATAGTTACTTGCTAAAGACCTCATTACAAAGCGCTATACTTTGGCGTACACGCCGAAGCAATAAATACTCTATAATTGAATGAGTTAAATCTGGTCAGTTTTTTTAACGCGCAACGTAAAATCGTAAGACGGGCAGGTATGCATAAACGGCTTAGGGGGGCTGGGCCCGGGGGATGTATGACTTTTCAGTTCAAGTCCCGGCCGCCGGATGAACGCTCATTTGCCGGATCAGGATGCGGTGTTGCCCGCGCCTTTGTTTTTTGTTGCGCCGTCTGTATCTTCTTCGCTTTTCTCTGCAGGTGGCGGAGGCGTTCGCGCTGCGATGAAGTCATCTACGACCACGATCTTTGAGGTGACAATGAGGGCTTTGATATTCAGTTTGTCAATATTATTGTTCATATATGGGGTCAACAGCCCTTTGAGTTTCTCGACCACTTTCTGGGAATGATCAAAGGTTTTCACCTTGTCATAGGTCTGGTTGCTGAGAAAAAAGGTGGCCGCCTCCTGGATACGCGGGTGTATCCAGTAGCCGGTTTCCGGATCCAGGAGGATCCCTTCCTTGAGCAAAATTTCTAGATCCATACATAGAAATCTGTCTTTGGCATAAAATGCGTCTTTTTTCAGATTCACCACAATGGGATCCAGCCTGATGACGTGCATTTTTCCGGTTTCAACCGCTGCCGGCGCTGTTGCGGGTTTGCTCCGGGTTCGTTTCCAGGTGTGCGGGCGTCCTGCTTCATTGGTGAGGATCAGGTTGTCTTCGTTTTTTTCCGTGATGGTGAAGGCCTTTGGCTCACCCACCACCCAGTTTGACTTTTCAATTTCAACCTGATCGGGTGTCAGGGTCAGTTGGTTTTCATCGAGTGTAACAACCCCGGTGACGATCCCCTTGGATGTGACCACGTTGGACAGGTTGCCGACAATTTTTGTATCCAGAGTGAATCGGCCGTCCATATGGAACAAAAGAATCATGTGTTGGTTCTGGATGCTGAGATGCCAATCCCCGAGGAGGTCGTCCATGGGGGTGGACGTTTCCTTTTTGCATCCGGAACAAACAATGACAAGGAGTGCGGCAAGACACACAAACAGGGAGGTTGCGTATGGACGATACCGATGATTCGACAGCTTCCGGATGAATGCCCGCATAAAAAATCCTGTCTCAGTCGCATGAAGTTAAAAATGACTCATGTTACGTTTCGGCAGGTGAACCGGTGAACTTTAAGAAAAATCGCTTAGCGACCGGATGGAAACGGAAGGACCGCCGTCTTGATCATGGGGGATGCTTCACTGCATATCAATTTTTTAACACCGGCGCATTTGCACCGGAGCCAGGTATCCCCGCATCGGGGGCATATCTCCAAGGTACACCCGACGTGGTGGTAACCGTCTGGCTTCACATGGCAAACAGGACATCGCAGATGCTTTCGTTCTGGATTGAACCGGGTGACGTGTTTGGGTTGATAGGGAATGGGGGTATAGATTCGTCCGTTGATATCAAATAGATAATTCGAACAGGTATCGGCAGCCCGTACAAATTTATGGCAGAGGTTACAGGTGTTCATGGTCCAAAAGCCCTTTTTGATTTCCGGCACTACAGGATGGTAGGGTACCGGAGCGGAGGGCAAAGCACAACGGTGAAAACGCCTCTGACAGAAAAAAAGGCATGCCCGAAGCAGCGGGCATGCCTTTTTGAAACGCTCTAGTTGGCGGCGGTCATGTTGTGCCGCGGGAACCGCATCAGGAGCAGCAGCTGCTGGTAGTGCCGCAGCCGGAGCACCCCCCACCCGACTCAAATTTCATGCTGGAATCGATTTTAAAGCCCATGTGGTTAAAATCAATCTTGACAGGTTGCGCTTCCGCCATCAGTTTTTTTTCCATCACATAGCTGATGCCTGCAAATTCAAATACCGCATCATCTTCTTTGGTCTCATCCAGAGCCAATGCAAGGGACGGGCCAGCTCAGCCGCCGGAGTTCAGGAATACGCGGATGGGCATCAACGCCTTATCTTTAAAATATTCAGCAACTTGTTGTTGTGCTGCTTCAGTAACTTCAATCATTTACGATCTCCTCAATCTGGGTTGTTTTGTTCACACTTAGATCTAATTTATGTACTCCTTCAGTTTTGTCAATATTAGAATGGTAAACCGATCCTCATTTTCTATGGTTGGCGGGTTTCATCCTGAATGAGCTGATCTGCTTGATGGCAGTGTTCAGATTGTGTATTGTTAACATAAAAAAAATTCCTGCTGATTTGACCCCGGTAATCAGCAGCCGGTAAAAGGGAGTTGAACGATGGAACGAACGCTTTCAATCATCAAGCCGGATGGGGTGGCGCAACAGGTGATCGGTGCAGTGATTTCACGCTTTGAAAACGAGAACATTCGTATTGTGGCCATGCGTATGGCCGAACTCAGCAGAAAAGAAGCCGAAGGGTTCTATGCCGTTCACAAAGGGCGTCCATTTTTTTCTGCGCTGATCGATTTCATGATTTCCGGACCGTTGGTGCTCATGGTGCTGGAAGGGGAAGATGTGATCGCCCGGAACCGTCAGCTGATGGGGGCAACCCGTTTTGAGGAGGCCGCCCCCGGGACCATCCGGAAGGATTTTGGAACGGGCGAGTTCATGGAACAAAATGTGGTGCATGGTTCGGATGGGCCGAAGACGGCGGCGTTTGAAATCAGCTATTTTTTTAGAAATACTGAGATTGTGAGTGGATGAAACAGAAAGTCACCTTGCCCAATGTCGGGTTTATCCTCTACCGGCCACGGTATCCGGAGAATATCGGCGCGGCGGTACGGGCCATGCGGAATATGGGGTTGGGCCGCCTCCTCGTGGTGGCGCCGGAGAACTATGATTTAAAGAAAATCGAAAAGATGGCTACCCATGACTCGGAAGCCATGGTGCGGTCCATTGAGCTCTTTGATGAAATGGATCCGGCACTGGAGGCATTTGAATACCTGGTGGGGACGAGTGCGCGCACGGGAAAGGAACGCCAGGACATGGTCAGCCCCCGTGAACTGGTCCCCCGCCTGGTTCCCGTGTCTGAAGAAAACCGTATCGGTGTGATTTTCGGACCGGAAAACAAAGGCCTGCCCAACTGGATCCTCCATCGATGTCATGATATCATTCACATCCCGACCGCCGACTTTAAATCCATCAACCTTGCCCAGTCCGTGATGCTGGTGGCCTATGAGCTCTACGTCACCCACCATGTGGTGAAGCGGAAATCGGTCTCCCGGCTGGCAAAACAGGTGGAGATCGAAGGGATGTTTGGCCATTTGAAAACAACCTTTGAGACCATCGGATTTGTCCGGGATGGCAATCCGGATTACTGGCTGATTCGCATGCGGCGGTTTTTTGGACGGAATCCGGTACGGGCAAGTGAAGTGCAGCTGGTGCGGGGAATCTGCAAGCAGGTGCTCTGGTATGCAAATAAACGCTATAAAGACGGTCTGACAGAAACGGACCGCACGCGCGTTTAATCTTTTTTATCTCCCCAAAAGGAGCTGACAGCGGGATCGTTTACATTTAATCCCCGTCTGTCTTGAGAACCGCCAGGAAGGCGGACTGGGGCAGCATGACCTGGCCCACCATTTTCATCCGCTTCTTTCCTTTTTTTTGTTTTTCCAATAGCTTGCGTTTACGGGATATATCTCCGCCATAGCATTTGGCGGTTACGTCTTTCCGAAAGGCGGAAATGGTTTCACGAGAGATGATCTTGCCGCCAATCGCGCCCTGAATGGCAATCTTGAACATCTGCCGGGGAATTTCCGCTTTGAGTTTTTCACAGGCAAAACGGCCACGGGAGGTGGCCCGGTCCCGGTGGACCAGTTGGGAGAGGGCATCCACACGTTCGCCGTTGACCAGGATGTCGAGTTTCACCAGATCGGTCTCCCGGTAGGCGATGAGTTCATAGTCAAAGGAACCGTATCCCTGGGTATGGCTTTTGAGCTTGTCGTAAAAGTCGTAGATCACTTCAGACAGAGGTAGCTCGAAGATCATTTCCATCCGGTTGTTGGCATGGTACTGGTAGTTGACATTGATGCCGCGTCGCTCCAGACAGAGTTTCATGACGGCTCCCATGTACCGCTCCGGGATGATGATCTGGGCACGGATAAAGGGCTCCCGTGTCATGGCAATGGTCGCGGGATCCGGATAAAGAGCCGGATTATCAATGAAAAAGGTCTCATGGTCGGTAGTGGTGACTTCATACCGCACTGAGGGAGCGGTGATGATAAGCGACTGGTCATACTCCCGCTCCAGCCGCTCCTGAACGACCTCAAGGTGAAGCAGACCGAGAAAACCGCAGCGGAAACCGAATCCCAGAGCCGCAGAGGTGTCCTTTTCATACACCAGGGATGCATCGTTGAGTTTCAGTTTTTCCATGGCCACGGCCAGTTCTTCGTAATCATCGGTGGAGACCGGGTAGATAGACGAAAAGACAACGGGTTTTGCTTCCTTGTAACCTTCCAGAGGAGCGTCGCACGGTTTTTTCTTATGGGTGATGGTGTCTCCGGTCCGGGTGTCACTCACCGTCTTGATGCCGGCGATGAGATAACCGACCTCCCCGGCAGAAAGAGACTTTCGGGGTACCCGGACCACCTGGAACACACCGATTTCCTCGACACGGTATTCGGCGTCATTGGACATGAATTTAATGGTATCACCGGGTCGGAGGGTGCCGTCGATGATCCGAAAGTGGACAATGGTTCCCCGGTATGGGTCGTAATGGGAGTCAAAAATCAGGGCCTTGAGGGGGGCATCCGGCTCTCCTTCCGGCGGGGGCAGGTGTTTGACGATCCCTTCGAGCAGGTCATCAATGCCAATGCCGTTCTTTGCCGATATCTTGTACGCGAGCTCAGACGCCAACCCCAAATCTTCGTCCACCTGGCCGATGACCCAGTCTATATCGGCAGACGGCAGGTCGATTTTGTTGATGACTGGAAGGATTTCCAGGTCGTTTTCAAGGGCCAGATACATATTGGCCAGGGTCTGGGCTTCAACGCCCTGGCTGGCATCGACCAGCAGGAGCGCTCCCTCGCAGGAGGCGAGCGCCCGGGAGACTTCATAAGAGAAGTCAACATGGCCCGGTGTGTCGATGAGGTTCAGGGTATACGTCTGACCGTCGGATGCGGTGTAGGGCAGACAGACGGTCTGACTTTTGATGGTGATGCCCCGCTCACGCTCAATGTCCATGGAGTCCAGAATCTGATCCTTAAATTCCCGGTCCGACACCAGTTTAGAGGATTGGATCAGGCGGTCTGATAGGGTTGATTTCCCATGATCGATATGGGCGATGATGCTGAAATTCCGTATATGACTGAGCGATGTCGTCACTGATCTGTCCTTCATAATGGTTTGGCACATTATCTTAGGTATGAATGCGCATGCTCAGGTCAACCGCCTGGGCCTGGTGGATCAGCGCACCCACAGATATGATGTCAACCCCGGTTTCCGCAACCGGCTTCAGGTCTTCGATGGCAAACAATCCAGATACCTCCACCAGGGCATGGCCGTTGATGTAGCTCACTGCCTGAGCGATTTCGGGAATGTTCATCTTATCGAGCAGGATGATGTCCACCCCGCAGCTTACGGCTTCGACCACTTCATTCATGGTGGAGACTTCCACCTCGATTTTGGAAAGATGCGGCAACCGCTGGCGTGCTTTTTCAACCGCCGGGGTGATACCGCCGCAGAGGGCAATGTGATTGGTTTTGATCAGCATCCCGTCGTACAGCCCCATACGGTGATTGTGAGCACCGCCGATCCTGACTGCGTATTTTTCCAGCTGACGCCAGCCGGGCGTGGTTTTCCGGGTGTCGACCAGCCGGACCTGATAGCCATTGAGCGCTTCAACATAGGTGTTCACATGGGACGCGATACCGCAGAGACGCTGCAGAAAGTTGAGTGCGGTGCGCTCGGCTCTCAGCAGCCCGGCAACGGCGCCCTCCACCTCAAGGAGCAGCTCTCCGTCCAGCAAGATATCTCCATCCCGGGAGAGCGGATTGAAAAAGATGTTATTGTCCAGCGTTTCAAATACACGTTTGGCAACATCGATCCCTGCGACAACAATCGGCTCTTTGGCAACGACGGTTCCTTTGCCGTTCTGATCTGGATCGATCAGACTGTCGGTGGTGATGTCTCCGGGGCCGATATCCTCTGTCAGAGACAAGTCTATCAATCGTTGTACCGTATGATTCATGTGGCTCCATGTCATGCACGAGCAGGCGGAAAATAGACACCTGCTGATAATAAACGATCCGGAATAGCCCAGTGCTGCGCCGGACAGATGGGGTTGATCAGCGGGTCAGCTCAAGTATTTTTTCCAGGTTTGTCCGGAGTTTCTCCTGTTTTTCTTCAAGCTGTGCCTGCTTTTCCTTGACCTTGTCAATGACGTCGGCAGGGGCTTTGGAAAGAAAATCTTCGTTGTTCAGTTTTTTAGCTGTCCCTACCATCTCTTTTTCAACTTTGGCGATTTCCCTGTTGAGACGATCGGTTTCTTTTTGAAAATCAATGACGCCTTCCATGGATACAAAGACACTGGCGTTGCCGGCAACGGCAGTGGCCGCAGACCGCGGTCGTTCACCGGGGGCTTCCACAACAAGGTGTTCCGTACGGGCCAGATTTTCGATGATCGTGGCATAACCGTTGAGGGTGTCAACGGTTCTGATGTCTTCAGACTGAACTCGCACATCCAGCTTTAGCGAGGGCGGAATATTCATCTCTGCCCGGATATTCCGGATGGCCGTGATGATGGCCATGACCGCCTCCATGTCTGCTTCAGCATGTTCGTTCCGCCCGGGGCGGGTGGCTGCCGAATCCAGGGGGTGAACCCCTTTCATGATGGATGCGTCAGTTCCGGGTAGTTTGCTCCAGATCTCTTCGGTAACAAAGGGAATGATGGGGTGAAGCAGGATCAGCGTGTCGCTGAGCACCCGCTTAAGTACGGCAACAGACGCCTGTTTGCGGGACTCTCCTTCATGGTCGTACAAGGCCGGCTTGATGGCTTCCAGATACCAGTCGCAGAATTCGTGCCAGACAAAGTGGTACAGGGAGGCAGCCGCTTCGTTGAAGCGGTAGGTATCAATGGCCTGTGCCGAGGTTTCCGCCGCCACCTGGAGCCGGGACAGGATCCAACGGTCTGCCAGTGATAGGTTTGCCGTGTCAATATCTCCTGTTTCTTCGGATAGATGCATGAGGGCAAACCGGGCTGAGTTCCAGAGCTTGTTGATGAAATGCCGGTATCCCTGGATGCGGCTTTCGGCAAGACGGATGTCACGGCCCTGGGCGGCAAACGCGGTAAGGGTGAACCGGAAGGCATCGGTTCCGTACGTATCCATGATGCCCAGCGGATCAATGACGTTTCCTTTGGACTTGCTCATCTTTTGGCCGTTCTCGTCACGGACCAGAGCATGGATGTACACATCCTGGAAAGGGATTTCATCCATGAAATGGATACCCATCATCATCATTCGGGCTACCCAGAAAAAAAGAATGTCAAAGGCGGTTACCAAGGTGGCCGTGGGGTAGTATTTGGCCAGGAGCGGTGTCTTGTCCGGCCAGCCCATGGTGGAAAATGGCCACAGCGCGGAGCTGAACCAGGTATCGAGCACATCCGATTCCCGTGTCAGGCCCGTGGACGCGCAGTTACGGCATTTCTCCGGTGCATCGATTTCCACGATCAGTTCACCGCAGTCTTCACATGTCCATGCCGGAATCTGATGGCCCCACCAGATTTGCCGTGAGATACACCAGTCGCGGATATTGTACATCCATTCAAAATACGTCTTGGACCAGTTTTCGGGGATGATTTTCGTTTTTCCCTTTTCAACCGCTTCAATGGCAGCTTTGGCCAGGGGTTCGACCTTGACAAACCACTGAAGTGAGAGATTCGGTTCCACGACGGTTTTACATCGATAACAGTGACCCACGCTGTGAGCATGCGGCTCAATTTTCTCCAGAAGTCCTTCCGCTTCCAGGGCGCTGACCGCTGCCTTCCGGCAGTCAAACCGGTCCATGCCTTGGAATCTGCCGGCAGCTTCCAGCATGATCCCTTCGTCATCAATCACCTTCAGCGCATCCAGATGATGGCGCTGGCCGATGTGAAAGTCGTTGGGATCATGGGCGGGCGTGACTTTCAGTGCACCGGTCCCGAAGCTCATGTCCACATAATCGTCACGGATGATGGGAATTTCCCGGTTGGTCAGCGGCAGCCTAACCGTTTTGGCGGTGATCGTCGCATACCGTTCATCGTTCGGGTTCACGGCAACGGCCGTGTCTCCGAACAGGGTCTCCGGCCGCGTGGTGGCCACCACAAACGCGCCCGATCCATCGCTGAACGGATACTTGATATGGTAGAGGCGGCCGTCTGTCTCTTCATGTTCGACTTCTAAATCCGCCAGTGCGGTCTGGCACCGGGGACACCAGTTGGTGATATAGTTGGCGCGGTAGATCAGGCCTTCGTTGTAGAGCTGGACAAAGACGGTGCGCACGGCTTTTGACAGACCCGCGTCCATGGTAAACCGTTCGCGGTCCCAGTCACAGGAGGCGCCCAGACGTTTAAGCTGATTGACAATGGCGTTGCCGGAAGATTCCTTCCATTCCCATACCGCTTCGATAAATTGATCTCTGCCAATATCATGTCTGGAGGCGCCGTTGGCAGCCAGCTGCTTTTCCACCACGTTCTGGGTGGCGATGCCGGCATGGTCAGTTCCTGGCATCCAGAGCACATCGTCTCCGCGGAGACGACGGTAGCGGCAGAGAATGTCCTGAAGTGTAATGTTCAGGGCATGTCCCATATGCAAGACACCCGTCACATTGGGCGGTGGAATGACAATGGCGTATCCGGACCTGTCTTCTGCTTCGGGGGCCTTGAATAGTCCCTCTCGGGTCCAGTATTCATACCAGGTGCTTTCAACCGCTTGGGGCTCGTAGCCTTTCGCCAATACATCAGAGCTCATACGCTTCCTCAACAAGTTTGAAACTAAAATTAGGAGTTGCGATTCCATCGTTAACAGTATGGAGACTGAAAACGCCCATTAAAAAATGGGGATTTACAATGAAATCCCCATATATGCCAGCAACAACTGCTCATGCGGACCGGTCAGCGGATCAGGTGTCTGCCTGTGCATCCTCGCCAGCCGCATTCAGCAACACATCCTTTAAACGGATGATTTCAGAAGAAACCGTTTGGTCGATCACGTCTATCAAGATTTCTTCAATTTTTTCACCATACATTTTTCGAATCACCCTTTCAAGGGCTTCATCGATCTGTTCAGGGGTGATCGTTACCCGCATCGCACCGGAGGGTTCGGAAAAATCATCCTCCTCGGTACGCAGGTTGTTCGGGAGATGATCATCGATAATCATGCCCAGTGTCTCTGCAAGATCGCCTTCAAAGGCGTCAAGGTCACCTGACTCGCTGGCGCCGGTTTCATTATATTGACTGGCCGGCGGGACGTCTGCGTCCAGATTCAACCGAGTGATGTCGTTCAGCTCAACGACCTTGTCTCCTGGTGCGTCCTTATCAATAAATCTGTCAATGCCTGCAGGGATGCCTACTTCTTCATCCGTTTCCCGGTCAATCTCATCCGAAGGCGTTGGCCCGTCTAACGTAAAGATGATTTCATCTTCAACCGGGGTGGTCAGCTCCAGAATTTCCTCTTCAACCACCTCGGTCAAGTCCAGGATTTCCTCTTCAACCACCTCGGTGAGCTCCAGGATTTCCTCTTCAACCACCTCGGTCAACTCCAGGATCTCATCATTTGATGGTGTGGCCCGTGAGGAGGATCCACCTCCGGTACCGGTATCCGTCATTCCCGTGAGCAGACGGGTGCTTTGGAAGAAAGCTGCATCAGCGCCAGAATTTTTCAATACCGTTGTCTCCTATGAGGTGTGAGCAAAACACCATGCGATAATGATTACGAACATAAAAACCAGAAAGTATGTCTGATTTTATATGGTTATTAGGAAATATCACAGGGGTAAGGGACTGTCAAGAGGTTTGCAGGTATGTAACCACTTGGAACTTTTGATGATTGTATGTATTTTAGAGGCGGTGGTTATCGGGGCGTGTGAAGAATCCCTTTTTTATTGTGCTGAATATGATACTAAAACAGAACATACGTATTTGAAATTGTTCCTATCTGTTTAATTACGCATACAGGCGACACTACAGGAGGACGGATGGATTCTCGGGGAAAGCGGCGGTTTTATGTCGCTCCGGAGCAGGTGACAAACGGAGAAGCGTTCATCACCGGTGCGGATATGCGTCATATTACCCAGGTCATGCGGTATGCCAAAGGTGATGAAATTGTGCTGGTGGACGGAGCCGGGTTTGAGTTCTGCGGTTGCATTGAGCAGACGACTGCATCGGAGATCCGGATCCGGATTATTGATAAACGTCCGGCCCTGACAGAGTCGCCGCTTCATTTGACCGTGGTCCAGGCTTTTTTGAAAGAAAGGAAAATGGATGATCTGCTACGTCCGCTTACAGAGCTCGGTATGACCGAGTGGGTTCCGCTCATGGCCGATCGGTCGGTGGCGCGGCCGGATGCCAGACGGCTGAAGCGTCGATATGAAAGATGGCGGACAATTCTCAAGGAAGGGATCAAACAGTGCGAGCGGGGACGGGTGCCGAAAATCGGCCAATTGACAGACTGGAAGGCGTTGGTGGCCGATGCAGCATCCCATGATGTGAATTTGTTGTTTTACGAACGGGGAGGCATACCGTTCGGGGATATTCAGAAAACGGTCGTAAAACCAGTGGCCCGCGTCCGGCTTGTTTTGGGTCCGGAAGGCGGTTTTACGCAAGGTGAGGTTGCGCAGGCTGAAACTGCCGGTTTCAGGATCGTTTCCCTGGGGCCTCGCATTCTCCGTAGTGAGACAGCAGCTATTGCCGGTGCCTCTCTGGCCCAGCTTTTTTTTGGAGACCTGTAAAAAAAACCTGTTGACAAGGTTCAGGGGCTCACGTATAAATGCTCTCGTTCTTGAGCGCCCAGGTAGCTCAGTCGGTAGAGCAGGGGACTGAAAATCCCCGTGTCGGCAGTTCGATTCTGTCCCTGGGCACCACGCAAGACATTGAGGAAAATAAGGGGTTATGCTGTGAATGCATCACCCCTTTTTTTCGTCACGATTGAAACAAAGAGAATAAGAAAAACGGGCTCCTGTGCGGATGCGGAGCCCGTTTTTTTTAATGCAGTCTATTGGTGTGAAACTTGTTTTTTAGGCGGAAGGTGCGTGGCGCTTGTGGCAGGGGCCGCATGAACGGGCGCATGGACATCTGCTTTTGGTGTGTTTCTCGCAGTCGGCAGATTTGCTTCGGCTGCCAGGATCCACTTGTCGTCCTGCTTGACCAGCTGAACGACTTTTTTATAGGGAATTTTCCCTTTCACGGTGACCATGGCCATGTCTTCACCTGCCTGTTCGGTGTCATAGTCCAGATTTTTCAGGTTCAGGTTCAGGCCTTCGAACTGTTTTTCAACTATGGCTTTGGTAAAGTCTTCCGGGGTCATTTCTTTGTCACCGCATCCGGCAAATGCAAGCAGGGAAAGGCAGCTGACGGCAATAAACATTTTTTTCATGTCTCGTCTCCTGAGAAATAAAGGGTTGAAGGTATGAATTATCCTGAACAGTAAGGGTACAGGCTAACAGTCGGAAGTCCGGGACGGACAACCGATCTGTTTCCGTATTTATATCGGCTTTAACCGTGTTTTGTCAATCTTTCGGCGCCGCATCCTCGGGAATTCATCCGGGATTGACATTTTGTTTGGTTCTGGCAGGATGCGGAGATCACCGGTGCAGGCTCAAGAACGTGATGGGCTGTAAAAAAAAGGTATGCGCATGACGCATTTTTCAATAGACAGGGATGGTCTGGCCGAGACACTCTGCACACCGCTGGCCATTGCAGGAAAATCCCTCCGCACCCGTCTGGTGCTGGCGCCCATGGCCGGGTTGGGGCATATCGCCTTCCGGGACGTGGTGGATGCATTCGGCGGATGCGGTCTGATGTTTACGGGCATGTGCAGTGCCAAAGCCGTGCCCACGGAAAACCCGAAGGTTTCATCGGTGTTCTCCTGGCGAGAAGCCGAGCTGGACCGGCTGGTCTGTCAACTTGTCGGCGCCGATCCTGACGTGATGGCTGCAGCCGCGCGGCGGATCGAGAAAGAGGGATTCTGGGGGGTGGATCTTAATTTGGGGTGTTCGGTGTCTACCATTTGCAAGCAGGGGGCGGGCGCGGCGCTGCTTCGGGATCCGGAACGGGCTGTTGCCGTGGTTGAGGCGGTTCGGGACGCGGTTCAGATACCGGTTCTTGTCAAATACCGGACTGGCTGGACAGACGACCCGGGCTTTGCCTGTGATATGGGTGCCCGGTTCGAGGCAGCTGGCGCTGATGCTCTCACCTTTCACCCCAGGGTCTCTCCGGACCGGCGGACCCGGCCGCCCAAGTGGGACTATATCCGTCAGGTCAAGGCGTCTGTGAAGATTCCGGTATTTGGGAACGGCAATGTGTTCAGCCCGGAGGATGCGAGGCGGATGCTTTCAGAAACCGGCTGTGACGGGATTTCCGTCGGTCGTATGGCCGTCGCGGCACCCTGGCTGTTTGCCCGGTGGACGGGAAAACGGATCGGGGAGGGAGATCACTTCCGGGAGACAGGTGAGAAAATCATTGCTTCATTAAAAAAATACTATGACCCGCACCTGGGTTTCACCCTGTTTAAAAAGTACGCGATCTATTTTTGCGCCAATTTTGCTTTCGGCCATTCCCTCCTAAAACAGCTGTTGCGCTGCAAAAGCCTGGATGCCGCCGCTGACTGTCTGAACGAATTTCTGGGCCGGCAACCAGCCATTGTCCGGGTGCCGGATATGAATCTCTTTATTCAATAAACGGCGCGCTAACGTCAACCAGCGATACGCCGCTACCGTTTCCATTCGTGTTGCTTTGCCTGCACAAAGCCGCTTTTTTGCGCTGCTTGACAAACTGGCTTCCACGGCGGTAACCGCCTGGATGGAAGTCCATCCGGAATCACGGTCCCTACCGGGTCCTGACAAGGCGGAAACCGATATCATTGCGCCGATAGGTGGGGCTGTAATAGCTCCGATTCGCGGCCCGGGCCAGCCGGGCACTCAGATTCCAGCTGCCGCCGCGTAGGATGCGCTTTTCTCCATGGCGGGAAATAGGATTTACCTGATCGCCCGTATACGTATGGGTAAGAGCACCGGTCTCGCGGGAAAACAGGCGCCGCCAGTTGCAGGCGTCCAGACACCATTCCTGCACATTTCCGTGCATGTCATAGAGCCCCCAGGCATTGGGCGCCTTTTTACCCACGGGTTGCGGTTTGAGATCGTGTACCGGCTGGGCTTTTCCCGTATTTCCGCAATACCATGCCACCGTGTCGAGATGCGGATCATGACCGCAGTGGAGATCGGTGATGGGGCCGCTTGAAAATGCCGTGGTTGTACCGGCCCGGCAGGCATACTCCCATTCCGCTTCCGTGGGCAGGCGGTATTTTTTTGTTCGTTCTTTCGTGTTTAACTGCCGGATGAACGCCATGCAATCGTTCCAGGAGACATTTTCCACCGGACACCTTCCGCCGCAGTCTGAAAACGCCGCAGGCCGGGTTTTCATCACATCATACCATTGACGTTGAGTCACTTCGGTCTGGGACAGATAAAATCCGTGAGTGATCCGTACCGTATGAAGTGTCTCGTCGGTTTCCCTTCCGGGCTCTGTTTCCGGACTTCCCATCCGAAAGCTACCTGCAGGAACGAAAGAAAATTTCATACCAATACTGTTCACATACGCTGGTCGGGCAGCGGCGGTAGGAGAATTGACAATCAGTGTGAAGATGATAGAAAAAAAGAAGGGTCCTGGCAAAAAGAGTTTGTGCATGGGAGGTGCTCCTGGTGAAAAGTGTCAGTGAAGACCGTGTATGAAAACTATCATTCCCAGAAGGGTTCGTCAAATTTGGGTCTGCTAGAAAGGATGGCCGATATGGTGCAGTATCGAAAAAAGGGTCCCCCGGGGTCCATTTGGACAGCTAAAACGCCAGCTCTCCGTGATTGCCAGCCTTTTGTGATTTTTGTGATCTGAAAATTTGCTTCTGGTGCCAGCGGTGCTCCTGATGCTGATCGTGATCACATTGTTGTGGCCGGCGATTACCGGAGAAAAAAATTGAAAGGCAAACCGAACGTAACGGGCTTTCACAGAAAACCGGCGAGGCGATATTGAGCCGGCTGGCTGGCCTTGACGTACGCATGGCACGTAGGCAGGGGCGGGGACAGCGGACCGACTGTGATAGGGGAGTAGGCTTTTTTTATGGTTTTTCCCGGGCCTGTAGGTGGATGCCCCAGTAAAATAATCGAATTACCCCATCGACAAAGTGCTCATATTTTGAAATTTTGATTACAGAAAAGACCATCGCCCACCTTATTTGTGAAATTATGCGTCATTTCTGATCGGGTTGTATCCTTATTTGTCAGATAAACGGTTGGAGATGACACGATTTTTTTACATGGCAACGCACGCTATATCCATCTAACCCACATTCGTTCAGCTGATCGAATGTGAAGGCTTCCGGGACGGAACGAAAACTGAACGCACATCCATGTGGGATATGACAGGCTTATTTTAATACGTATAGATAAGGGGAAACCAGCTCATGACCAACCCAACGGATTCAGGAAATGAATATGCCTCATCTATAATGGATAACTGGATGCAGATGTCGACGTCCTTCTGGGATTCCATCAATAGCCTGTGTCCGGATGCAGAAAAGCGTGCGGACGCGCAGGCTGAATTCCAACGGACGGTTCATGATCGTGTGAAGAAATTTATTGATGAGACCCTGAAGTCGATGCAGCCCTTGATGGGAAACCTGACGCCCGAAATCACCCAGGCGTTTCTGAACGAACAGGAATCGGCTGACGGCTTTATCAGAATGATGAAAGCCGGATGGAACAGTTGTTCTGATTTTCAGAAGCAGATGCTTGCCAGCGCGGGAAGTATCGGGGATGTCTTTGGCGGCGGCAGTGGGGCGTTCGATGCCGAGGTCTTTCGGTCCCTGTCCAAGATTTATGAAAAGGAAATCCAGAAATTTTTAGTTGTTCCGCCGGTGGGACTGGCACGTATGTATCAGGAAAAAGTCAGTCAGACCTTTGACAAGTTCAATATGTTCCAGGTGACCTTTCTGGAATTTTTATACCTGCTGTACATGCCCATTGAAAAGACGTCCAAGATGATGCAGGACGGTCTGGTAAAGATGGCGGAAGATGGCGAACTCCCCGATCAGTACAAAGACTACTATCAGATGTGGGTAAAGAAACTGGAACAAAATTATATGAACCTGTTTCAGTCTGTTGAATATACACGGACGCTGGTAAAAACCCTGGAGTCGTTAGGGGATTATATGGCGGCACGCAAGGAAATCACACAGGATCTGATGAAAATGTCCGGTATTACGGTGGAACGGGATATGGACGAACTGAATCGGGACCTGTATGAACTGAAAAAAATGGTCAAATCTCAACAGAAGGAGATCAGGGAATTAAAAAAGATGATTCACTCGGACCGTCCACAGTAAGCCTTGCTAAGGGTGTTTATAATACAACGTACTTCAATTGCTACACGGCTTGCCGATTAAACATGGGGACCGGTCGGTGATTACCACCGAGAAAGGACAGGCAGACGACAATGATTGATACGAACGTGAGCATGGAAAACCTGGTGTCAAGTTTTGCAGATAAAATCGACAACATGCACCATTATTCCAGGGAAGCGGCGGATGTGCTGCTCAATCCCCTGGAGACGGATATTGCCAGCACAGCGTATGATGTCGTGTACGAAGAAGACCGGATCAAGCTGAAACATTATCGTCCGTTTGCGGATGTCAAAAAGCGGGCAACAATCCCGCTTTTGACCGTGTATGCCCTGATCAACAGGGAAACCATGCTGGATCTTCAGCCGGACCGGAGTGTTGTCCGCAGTCTTCTGGGAGACGGCATTGACCTGTACATGATCGACTGGGGCTATCCGTCACGCAAAGACAAGTTTTTGACCATCGGAGACCATGTGAACGGATACATGGATAATGTGGTCGATTATATTCGGGAAACCCACGGGATAGATAAGATCAACATCATGGGGATCTGCATGGGGGGGACCTTTTCCACTATTTACGCAGCCCTGCATCCGGAAAAGGTAAACGCACTGGTAACGACGGTCACGCCGACCAGCTTTGATACGAACAAGGGACTGCTTCATATCTGGATGCGGGAAGTGGATGCGGACAAAATGGTTGAAACGTATGGAAACATTCCCGGAGATCTAATGAATTTCGGGTTTCTCCTGCTCAATCCGGCTCGGCTTATGATTGACAAATACCACAACTTCTTTCAGAATTTGGATGATAAAGGGTATGTGGAGAACTTTGTTCGCATGGAACGCTGGATTTTCGACAGTCCGGATCTGCCGGGAGAGACCTTCCGCCAGTTCATCAAGGACTGTTATCAGAAAAATCTGCTTATCCAGAGCAAAATGGAGGTGGATGGCAAGCGGGTTGATCTGAAGAAGATCACCATGCCCGTGTTAAACTTTTACGCCAAATTTGATCATCTGGTGCCGCCGGATGCCAGCAATCAGCTGATTTCACAGATCGGCAGCACGGATAAGGAGGATGTCTGCCTGGATACCGGACACATTGGTATTTATGTGAGCGGCCGGTTTCAGAAACTGTTCGCACCGCGTGTGGCGCAATGGCTGAAGGAGAGGGATTCAAAGAAAAAAAAGAAGGCCCGAAAACCGGTCACTCAGAATCGACCCAAACCAGCGGTTGCTGTTTAGTCAGTGACGGCTGGCGCCAATCGAACCGGTACGAGCTGTATTTTCATGACACGCCTTCGTAAACGGACAACCGTATCCAGAGGACAACCTGATCAGGAAGGTCGGCTGCCAAAGAAACTGGCTTTGACGGGTAACCCCTTTTGATGAAAAGGAGAAACAGACTGAATGAAACGGGGAAAGACGATTGATGAGATTCATGTGGGAGATACGGCTGCCTTCTCCAAGACAATAACCGAAACGGATGTCTACATGTATGCGGGCATTACCGGCGATTTCAATCCGGCGCACATTGATGACGTCTATGCGGCTGGAACCTTTTTTAAAAAGCGGATTGCCCACGGTATGCTGACCGCCGGTTTTATTTCCGGCCTGTTAGGCACCCGCCTTCCGGGTCCGGGCACCATCTATATCAAACAGGATCTTCAATTTATGGCGCCGGTCTATTTTGGAGATACCATCACGGCCACCGTGACCGTGAAAGCGGTGCTCACAGAGAAAAACCGTGTGATAGTGACCACGACCTGCACCAATCAGGATGAAAAGGTGGTGCTCGACGGAGAGGCCATGGTGATGCCGCCCAAAGCTGGATAGCATGGGTTTTTCATAAAGGCTATAAAACCAAAGCCGCCGGATACTTTCTTGTAAAGCGTCCGGCGGCTTTTTTATGGGTCAGGTGATGAAGTCAGATCCCTCAGACCGTCATGATTCGGCTTTCGCATCGTCAATGGCAGCATGGGCTGCGGCCAGACGAGCAATGGGAATCCGGAACGGAGAGCAGCTGACATAGTTCAGACCGGATTCGTAGCAGAACTGAACAGATGCAGGGTCCCCCCCCTGTTCTCCGCAGATGCCGATTTTGAGTTCCGGCCGCGTCCGCCGTCCGCGCTCGACCGAGAATTCGATGAGTTGACCCACACCGTCGGTGTCAATGGTCTGGAACGGGTCTACCGCGATGATGCCTTCATCAAGGTAGGGGCCCATGAAACCGCCGGTATCGTCACGGCTGAACCCGAAGGTCATCTGGGTCAGGTCGTTGGTACCGAAAGAGAAGAATTCGGCGGATTCCGCCATCCGGTCTGCCAGCAGGGTGGCCCGGGGGATTTCGATCATGGTGCCATAGCTGTAATTGAGCTCGGAAAGACCGAACTCGCGCATGACCTCTGCATGAATGGGATCGACCCGTTTTTTTGTGAATTCAAGTTCTTTCACGTCGCAGGTGACCGGGACCATAATTTCCGGTATTGGATTTTTGCCTTCCTTGATCAGTTCGGCCGTGGCTTCGAAGATGGCCCGAATCTGCATTTCGGTAATTTCCGGATAGGTGATGGAAAGGCGAACACCGCGGTGGCCCATCATGGGGTTGCTTTCCTGCAGGGCTTCACTCCGCTTTTTCACCTCCTCAAGGGATATGTCCAGGGCTTTGCCGAGGTCTTTCTGGGCCGCCTTGTTATGCGGTACAAATTCGTGGAGCGGGGGATCGAGCAGGCGAAGGGTCACGGGTTTGCCGTCCATGGCTTCCAGGGTGCCCTTGATGCTGGCTTTTGCAAAGGGAAACAGTTCGCTCAGGGCCTGCTTACGTTCGGTGATGGTATCGCTGAGAATCATTTTGCGGAGTAAAAAGAGCGGCTGTTCGGAATTGGTGCCGTAGAACATATGCTCGGTACGGAACAGGCCGATGCCTTCTGCACCGTACTCAAGGGCGACACGGGCGTCTTCCGGTGTTTCCACATTGGCACGGACACCCAAGGTGCGGAACGTGTCCACGATGGCCATGAATTCCTTGAACCGGGGGTTTTCCGTGGCATCCATCATTTTGCACTTGCCGCCGTAAACAAGCCCTTTTGAACCGTTTAGAGTGACAAAATCTCCTTCATTGTAGGTGGTGTCGTTGATGCGCATCAGTCTCTGGTCTGCATCGATCTTGAGTTCTCCGGCACCGACGATGCAGCACTTGCCCCAGCCTCTGGCAACGAGGGCCGCGTGACTGGTCATACCGCCGCGGGCGGTCAGAATCCCCTCGGAGGCCCGCATCCCTTCAACATCTTCCGGGTTGGTCTCTTCGCGGACAAGAATCACTTTCCGGCCGGATTTTTCCCATTTGACCGCATCTTCGGATGTGAAGACGATCTGGCCGTAGGCACCGCCCGGTCCGGCGGGAAGTCCCTTGGCAATGGGCGTTGATTTGGCTTCTTCGGTGGGATCTACGATGGGGTGGAGGAGCTCGTCTAACTGAACCGGCTTGACCCGCTTTACGGTGGTTTCTTCGTTGATCATGCCTTCAGACAACATGTCCATGGCCATGTTCAGGGCTGCTACACCGGTTCGTTTTCCGACGCGGCATTGCAGCATGTACAATTTGCCTTCCTGGATGGTGAATTCGATATCCAGCATGTCATGGTAATGAAGCTCAAGGGTCTTCCGGATATTGACCAGTTCCTGGTATACCGACGGCATGTTTTCTTCGAGTGAGGCGAGATGGCGATTATGATCGTTGGTGGTATCGGTGTTCAGGGGGTTGGGGGTGCGGATACCCGCGACCACGTCTTCGCCCTGGGCATTGGGCAGCCATTCCCCGTAGAATTTGTTTTCACCGGTAGCCGGGTTACGGGTGAAGGCAACACCGGTTGCCGAGGTGTCACCCATGTTGCCGAAAACCATACTCTGAACGGTTACCGCAGTGCCCCAGTCATCGGGGATGCCTTCGATTTTCCGATAGGAAAGGGCCCGTTTGCCGTTCCAGCTTTTAAAAACAGCACCAATGGCACCCCAGAGCTGATCCTGGGGGGTATCCGGAAATGCGTGTCCCAGGGTATCTTTGATTTCCTGCTTGAACTGGTCGCAGAGGGCTTTGAGCTCGTCGGTGGTGATATCGGTATCTGATGCGTAGCCCCGTTTTTCCTTGAGTGCGTCGATGATTCGGTCCAGTTTCATGCGGATACCGACACCGTCCTTGGGTTCAACGCCTTCTGCCTTTTCCATGACCACATCTGAGTACATCATGATCAGGCGTCGGTAGGCATCATACACAAATCGTTCGTTCCCGGTTTTTTCAATCAGTCCGGGAATGGTGTCCGGTGACAGGCCGACGTTGAGCACCGTTTCCATCATTCCGGGCATGGATTGGCGGGCGCCAGACCGGCAGGACACCAGCAGCGGGTTTTTCGGATCGCCGAATTTCATGCCCATATATGCTTCCACCCGGGCAAGTGCCCTGTTGACGCTGTCGACCAGCCCGTCCGGATAGGTTCCTCCGGAATTGAGATATGCGTTGCAACATTCGGTGGTAATGGTGAATCCTGCGGGGACGGGAAGTCCCATCTGGGCCATTTCAGCCAGGTTGGCACCTTTACCGCCGAGCAGGTTCATCTGTGATGCGCCGCCGTCGGCTGTTCCGTCTCCGAAGCTGTAAACATATTTCATCATCGCCGTACCTTTCTTATCCCTTGCTAATGAACGCGTCGCTATTGTGGTAACTGTATTTTTTTAGAAAGGTTTTATATAAGGTTTATGTGATGTTAAATCAATAAAAAAATATGGCATTCACAACGGGGCGCCACTGCGGATGCACGGCATGTAAACAGCTGCATTGTCATCGTCCGGGTCAATTGACACCATCGCCGGGATCCATATATAGTGCAATCGACGTCCCCACTGTAAAGGGGGTAAACCGGAGTTATCTAAAAGCGGTTGAACGGGTAATTATGCTTCTGATTGATCATCTATCCAAAGGTTATGGCAGCCAGGTGCTGTTCGACGATATTTCGTTCAAAATAAACAGCCGGGAACGGATCGGACTGGTGGGCCGGAACGGACACGGAAAAACGACCTTGCTGCGTCTGATTACCGGCCAGGAAGAGGCTGATAAAGGGCAGATCGTGATTCCGAAGCACTACCGGATCGGTTATGTGGAACAGATGATCCGGTTTACGGCGCCGACTATTCTGGACGAGGGGATGAACGGGCTGTGCGCACAGGATGCCGGGCAGGCCTGGAAGGTCGAAAAGGTGCTGGCAGGTCTGGGGTTCAGTGAGGCAGACATGGGAAAACCGCCTGAGTCGTTTTCCGGCGGATTTCAAGTTCGGCTGAATCTTGCCAAGGTACTGGTTTCCGAACCAGACCTGCTACTGCTGGATGAACCGACCAACTATTTGGATATTATGTCCATTCGTTGGATTCAACGGTTTTTGGTGTCCTGGCCGCGGGAGGTTCTCCTCATTACCCATGACCGGGGATTTATGGATGCCGTGATCACGCACACCGTAGGGATTCATCGTCAGAAAATACGGAAGGTGGCAGGAAATACGGGAAAATACTATGCCCAGATTGAGATGGATGAGACCGTATATGAAAAGACAAGACAGAATGATGAACGCAAGAAAAAAGAGATGGAGCAGTTCATCACCCGGTTTCGGGCCAAAGCCCGCTTGGCCGGCCTGGTGCAATCGCGAATAAAAGCTCTTGAAAAAATGGACATCGGAGACAAACTTGAAACGCTCCAGGCTCTTGAGTTCTGCTTTCGGTCGCGCCCGTTTCCGGCCAAACAGGTGGGGCGTGTATCCCGTCTTTCCTTCGGGTATACCCCGGAGCTGCAGCTGGTGCGTACGTTTTCTTTGTCCATCCAGGCCGGTGACCGGATTTGTATTATCGGGAAAAACGGCCGGGGAAAGACCACGCTGCTCAAACTCCTTGCCGGCAGCCTTCAGCCGGATGCCGGGGAGGTCGTCTACCACAGCGAGGTGGTGAAGGGGCTTTACGAGCAAACCCATGTACAGACACTTGTGGACCGGCGAAGCGTTGAAGAGGAAATCCGCATGTCTCACCCGGATGTGGATTACCAGCGGGCCCGGCAGATCAGCGGGCTGATGATGTTTCCGGGCGATGCGGCGCTCAAGCGGATTTCAGTGCTTTCCGGTGGTGAGAAGAGCCGGGTCATGTTGGGGAAGCTTCTGGCAACGCCGGTCAATCTGCTGCTGCTTGACGAACCGACCAACCACCTGGACATGGATTCCTGCGACGCGCTTCTGGCCGCATTGGATGCCTTTGACGGCACCCTTGTCATGGTCACCCATAACGAGGGGTTTCTTCACACGCTCGCCAACCGCCTGGTGGTGTTCACTGAAAACGGGCCCATGGTTTTTGACGGAACCTATGCGGCGTTTCTGGAAAAGATCGGCTGGGAGGAAGGCGATGAAGGCGTGTCACGCAGGCGTGAGGCGGTTTCCGTCACCCTGCAACCCGCTTCGGTAACCACCGATGGAGACAGCGGCGGCAGAAACCGGAAAGCCTATCGAAAGCGGCGTTCGGATATTCTTTCGCGGCGGTCGGCTGCTGTAAAGAAATTCGAAAAAGATCAGCAGCAGACGGAATCGGAAATCGAATCCCTGGAAGCCACACTGATCTCCCTGAACACCGGTATGCTCGAGGCCTCCCAGGACGGTGCCGGTGACAGGATCGCAGATCTTGCAAAGGCGATTCGCATCTGTCAGGATGAGATTGATGCGCTTTACGAAAAACTCGAATCGGTTAGCGAGGCGTATGAATCCGCCAAAGCCCCGTTTGACAGAGAACTGGCTGCGTTGGAACAAATCGGTGCAGCAGGGGCCACAGGTGGTGCGGTTTAGGCAAACCGTTTAAAAAAAGTACATCCTTCGGGATGAATCTGTCAAAAGATCGTCTTATCGTTCACTGTTTTTGTCAGTTATTACAACTTAGCTAGGAGGAAAAATGAAAAAATTATTATTTTTGTTACCCGTGTTATTGAGTGCAACCGTTGCAAATGCAATGCAGGTTGGTGATCCTTTGCCAACATTTAAGATCGTTGATCAATTTGGAAAAGAACAGGTCTTATCGTCTGATACGAAGACGATTATGGTGACGTCAAGTAAGGTAACAAGTGAGATTATTAAAGATTATTTATTAGAAAAGGGGAAAGGCTTTTTAGAAAGAAATAGCGCTTATTATGTGGCTGATATATCTGGAATGCCAAGTGTCATTTCCAAATTATTTGCAGTTCCCAAAATGAAAGATTATCCTTTTTCTATTCTTTTAGTTGATAAAAAACAAGCAAAGACGTTTAGTAAAAAAGAGGATCAAATTACTATTTATACCATTGAAAATGGGAAGGTTTTATCAATAAACTATATAAAAGAAAAAGAAGAATTAGCTAGTTTTTTTAAATGATTACTTTTTATCTTTACCTAAAAGATGACGATATTACCTATCGCTTTTTTCATGAAATCAGGGTTAAATTGCCATGGGTCGAGATCGGTCTATGAAAACAAAAATAAGCAAGGATCAGTATCGAAGTCTAAAACGATGGGAAAAGAAAATGGTAATCAACTTTAGTGGCTGGTTTGCCTTTTTTATTCTTGTCTATACCTTAATTTTTATGGTGAGCGCAGATGCCATGATTGTAAATATTCTTGTTATGATGTTAATGGGTTGGGGCGTTATATGTGTATGTATACAATTTTCTGAAAAATGCCCTAACTGCCAGTACCGCATTGGCTTTTCTACCAGACTTTTTCTTCCAAAAAATTGTAAAAAATGTGGAATTGTTTATCAAAATAATGATGGCTAGCCCATCCGCAGAGAGAGACCCGGCAGACTGCCCGGCATTTTGAAAGTGTCTGATTCATGAAAATTTGATTTTTTATTGGCGTGTTTGAGAGGGACGGTGAGTGCCCCCCTTCAGTTCATCGTGAATACCCATGAAAATGAATGTTAACAAGCAGTTAGAAACTATTATGAGTTTTATATGCCAAAAATAAGTCCATTTGAAAAATACAGCGATGCTTATGACGAATGGTTTGAAAAAAACCGTGATTTGTATGAAGCTGAACTGGAAGCTATTCGTCAGGTTCTTTACCCCGTTGGAGCAGAAGGCTTGGAGATAGGCGTCGGCTCCGGTAAATTCGCTGCACCTCTGGGAATAAAAATCGGTGTTGAGCCCTCAAAAAATATGGCCATCAAGGCAAGAAAGTTGGGTATCAACGTCTATCGCGGCATAGCAGAGGATTTACCTTTTCCTGATGGCGCGTTTGATTTTGTATTGATGGTAACCACGATTTGTTTTGTTGATGATGTTGCCAAGTCTTTCAGCGAGGCATTTAGGGTGTTAAAACCCGGTGGTTGTATCGTTATAGGATTTTTGGATAAAGAAAGCGAATTGGGTAAAATGTATGCGGAGAAACGGGAAAAAAGTAAATTTTACCAGGAAGCCACTTTTTTCTCCACACAAGAAATTCTTAACTATCTTGAGAATACAGGCTTTTGCCCTTCGAAAATAAAACAAACTATTGTATCCGGAAGGTCACCAAAAATCATTTTTGATAACTTTGGCAAAGGTTCTTTTGTTGTTATTAGAGGTGAGAAATAAAACTGGTTCAGGTCGTTTCACTGGAAAAGATGAATTTACCGCGTCCTGGAAACAATTACGTGCCCTTGTGCCGTCCCTTTCAAAGAAGCGTGGTCATCGTACTAAATGCCAGAGTTAGTATCGGGTTCGAGTGAGGAGCAGAACAGTATCAAAGAACCTATCTGTAAATGGAGCAGGACGAGACATCAATCAAGTCTTGTGGCTATCAGAAAGTTGAACTTTATATTTTCAGGTTTTGAATGCCGCTGGGTCACCAGTAGGAAGAATAAGCCTTTGGTCAGAATGACAACAGCACGGAAGACGTTTCAGCAAGCGGTGTTAAATATGAAGACAGGGGTGAGAATCCATCGTTTCGCTTCAAATCTAACTGAAATTATGGGGAAATTTGCGGAAAAGCTACAAGGGCACTACACTTTAATACTGAGGAAACCTGTGCGAGAAAACCGTACGCAGGGATCTGTGAGGGGACGGTCGGGTAACTGGCCGTTCTACCTCGATTACTTTAAAAAAAACAGTAAACCAAACAAATAGGATTGAATATGAAAAAACACCTTTTTGTTCCATTGTTATTGTTATTATTATGTTACACCACAGCGTGTACTTCAGAATATAAACCACATAATGGAGATATTATTTTTCAAACTTCATTATCTCAGCAAAGTATTGCAATACAAAAAGCAACAAATTCAAAGTATTCTCATGTTGGAATTGTTTATTTAAAAAACAACAAGCCCTTTGTTTATGAAGCGGTTGAACCTGTCAAACTAACTCCCCTTAAAAAATGGATCGCACGAGGAAAAGGAAACCATTTTTCTGTTAAACGTCTTGTAAACGCAGAAAAGATATTAACAAAAGAAGCACTTCAGAGATTACTAAAAGTTGGAAAAATATCTGAAGGAAAACATTATGATCTGTATTTTGAATGGTCAGATGATAAGATTTATTGCTCAGAACTTGTTTGGAAAATTTACAAACGTGCCCTCAATATTGAAGTTGGAGAGCTACAAAAAATGAACAATTTTAATTTTTCAGACCCAGTCGTCCAAAAAAAAGTGCATGAACGTTTTGGGAATTCTATTCTTAAAGACGAAATTGTTATTTCTCCTGCAGCAATATTTTCTTCTAATAATTTAGTTGCAGTTTATGAACAATAACGACATTAAAGCGTATCAAGTTGTTACACCGGACTCGTTTCACTCGCCGGTGAACTCAGCGAGAGAAGGACATATGCATTATTTACTATGGATGACCACCGTATTTTTTGGACTAATAGTATATGTCAGTTATCGTGGACAGGCGTGGCGGTTTGTTCATTTTTTTTCATATACAACAGGTATCGGCATGAGAATCAGACGGAGTATCGGCCATGGATAAACGAAACATACAGATGGTGTGGGGCACGGCGCTGTTGTTGATGGGAATCGGTGTTTTTTTTCGGGTACCGAAGGTCATGGCACAGCTGGGGGAACTACCGCAGTTTGCTGGTGTTTCTGGTTTTTTGCGGTTTTGCATGTATTTCATCGGTGTGATACTGGCCGGCGGGGGAATCCGTAAGTTCGTTTTATTTTCACGCAAGAACGGACCAGAAGATCAGGCTTAAACCGCAAGGTAACAAGACCTTGAAAAAAGGGAATGATGACCAAACAGACAACTAGCAAAACGACTCCGGACACTGCTCAGAATGATGTGAACTACCTCATGTCCGAAGTCGTGTATCGGACCCTGGCTGTTTGAACTCAGCAACGATATTTCCGCAGCATCGAACATTGATGATATACTCTTCCCATGATCATCGGCATCGGTCTGTATAATCAAAAACGGCTGGCAGCCGCAGCCAAGTCTCGCAGCAAAAGTAAAATCTCCTTTTTTCTTGAAAACCATATTCTGACCCAGAAAGAGCTGGATAAGGCGATTTCCATTGCCCGTGAGCGAAAGAAACCCATTGAAAAAAACGTTTTGTTTCAGGACCTGAAGATTCCCAGGGAAAATGTGGGGCAATCCCTGGGACGTTATTATGGCGTTCCTTATATTCCTTTTCATAAGCATACCACCATCCCCGGGGAATAAACCGGAGACCAAGATCTGGACCGCTGAAGACCCGGTGGAAATCACCCAGCGAGGGCTGCGCCAGGTTCAGGTGAAGCCAAAAATCGGGTTTGACTTTGCCGCCGCCATGCGGGCGTTTCTCCGGGCGGACCCGGATGTCATCATGGTAGGGGAGATGCGGGACAAGGAGACGACGCAGATCGGTATCGAGGCCTCCCTTACCGGCCACCTGGTCTTTTCCACCCTGCATACCAACAGTGCGCCGGAAAGTGTTACCCGTCTGCTGGACATGGGCATGGATCCGTTTTTAATTTTGCAGATGCGGTACTGGGCATTCTCGCCCAGCGGCTGGTGCGAACCTTGTGCAAGGACTGCAAGGAAGCCTATCATCCGAGCCGGGACGAATATGAGGCGTTGGTGCGCGAATACGGGGGAGAGGAGATATTTAAAAAAAATATGACCCTCCGCTACACCGATAATCTGGTGCTGTACAGGGCCAAAGGGTGTGATGCCTGCCAGGAGACCGGCTATCGGGGACGGATGGGGCTGCACGAATTGATGGTGGGTACCGACGCGGTCAAGCGGTTGATTCAGCGCCGGGCACGTATGGAGGAGATCCGGGACCAGGCAGTGGCCGATGGCATGCATACGCTGAAACAGGACGGTATCGAGAAAATCTTCAACGGCAAGTGTGATTTACTTCAGGTGCGGAAAGTCTGCATCAAGTAAACGGTCATAGCAGATCCTGTTTCTTGTGAATGCTCAGGGGAGGCGGGTGCCTGTTTTTTTGGATGTGAATTTTTCCAGCTGCTGCTCATAATGATCCCGTTGCACGGGCGAGTGCTGCAAGGCTTTTTTTTCAGTTTCAATGGCAGCAGACACGTTTCCGTTTAAAAAGAGCGCCTCTGCCAGGGTGTCCAGATTTTCCGCAGACGCGTGGATGTCAACGGACCGCCGGGCCAGCAACAGTGCTTCTGCCGGGTCCCGAAGCGAGAGATCCTCACAGGTGGCCAGTGCCCAGGCCAGGTTGTTCAGGGCCTGGCTGTCATTCGGCGTTTGATCAATGGCAATCCGGTACAGGCGGATGGCCTCCGTATACTGCCCCTCATCCAGATAAAGATCAGCAAGGGCGCAGTGAAGGCCTGGGGTGTCCGGGTGCCTGGAGAGTTCGTACCGTGCTGCGTTTTTCGTCCACCGCAGTGCCACCTTCTGATGCAGATCCATTCGCCCGAGTTGAACGCCACCGGCGAGCATCACCCCCAGATAGATCGCTGCAGCAATCAGATGGGTGCGAACCTGCCGATCATGCCGTGCCACATTGCTGGGCATCTGCTCACAGGCGGCGAGAAAGGCGATGCGCTGGCTGATGCTGAAATGATGCCAGTTAGGCGCGTCCGGGGGGTGGGCTGACATGGCGGCGATTTTGGTAAAGGTGGAAATGAGCGGACCGCTGGTCTGCAGGGTGGTGAAAGCAAAACCATCGGCCTGTCGCTCGAAGTGTCGCATAAAATAACCGAATCCGAATCTGAAATAGAGCACAAAGCCGGCCATGAGCACGATGGCAATGTAAACGGAGTAGAAGGTGGTGATGGAAATATCTAAAAAGCCGCTGAACCAAATGAGGGGTGTCATCGTGAAAAAGAGGGTGTGAAAGATGGGGTAGAAAACGGCGACCAGGCTGGAAAAACCCATGAGCAGGCAGGCATAGAAAATTAGGTGTTTTTTTCTCACATGCCCTGCCTCATGGGCGATGACCGCCTGGATTTCTGATCCGGTAAGCTGTTTCAGCAGCCCCGGGGTGACCAGAATATACCGGAACCGGCCGATGACGCCCATTACCGCAGCCGTCACCATGCTACCCCCCATGATTCGCCATTCCAGAACATCGGACCAGCGGATACCGGCGTCCCTGCAGGTGGCTTCGATACGGTCCCTGACCGGGCCGTGCGCAAGGGACCGGCAGCCCCACAGCCGTTGAATGAACAGGGGCGCTGTGATGATAAAAACGACAAGCAGAAGGATAAAACAGATCAGCTCCAGGATCTCTGGATCCGGGTTTCCCGGCAGGATATCTGTCGGTACCAGGGACAGACCATCCAGAGAAAGGGTCAGGAAAAACCAGGGGACCAGTACAGGCAGGGCAAAGTTAAACTGGCTTCTGATATAAGTACGCGGGGTGATGGTGGGATCGTATATGGCCTGGTAGGCCGGTGCGGCCGCCCACCAGAGCAGGCTCATGAACAGGGTGAAGATCGCCATGGATACGGCGGCGCCCAGCGTATGCAGATGGCTGAAACCAGGAATGGCATCCAGTTGCCCGGGCAGATGAAATCCGTAGACGATCACTCCGTACAGAACCAGGGCGGTGAGGGAAAATCGGGAGATTCGCTTCTGGAACTGCCGGTCTTTCTGAAAAAGCGTTATCCTGTCGTCGGTATCCCGTTTTTTTCCCTGCGCAAGCCTGCGGAAACTGATGCGGCTGATGACGGCATGACCCAGAAGGGTGAGCAGGATGCCGGCAATCAGTTCCGTGAGGGAGACATTCAGGGTTTCCGGCGGATGATAGGCACTGAACAGAAGCAGGGCCAGTATGAACAGGATGAAATTAGAAAACATGGATATGGCCCTGCCATCTGGGGATACGGGTGTGATCAGTTTTTTTGAGGATGATAATACCGCTCCTTTTCACTGAAGATGCAGCCGCAGTAGGACTGCCGATACATCCCTCTGGCTTTTGAAGCATCAACCCCGTGCTTCCATCCTTCACGAAAATCCCGGTACAGAAACGGGACCCCGTATTTTTTTCCGGCGGCTTCGGCGGTGTTGCATATGAGCGAATGGTTTTGAAATTTGCTGTAGAGCAGGGTGGTGGTAAAGGCGTCAAACTTGCCGCGTTTGGCAATATGGGCCGCAGCGCTCATCCGTTTGTGATAGCAGACCCGGCACCGGTTCCCTTCACGGAAAGCCATGTCCCGCAGAAACTCCTCGAGTCGGTAACCGTCCTGGATGATCAATTTGAACCCCGCGTCATCCGCATAGGTTTTCAGGGTTTCCTCGCGTTTCATACATTCGGTAAAGGGGTGAATATTGTCCCGAAAATAGTAACCCATTACGGTCATCCCTTCATCTGTCAGGCGTTCAAAGGGATAGATGCTGCAGGGACCGCAGCAGGTATGCATCAGTACTCTCATGATCGAACTCCGAAAATGGCGGTTCCCACACGGATCAGGGTCGCGCCTTCTTCAATGGCCACTTCAAAATCACCGGTCATGCCCATGGAAAGCTCCGTGGGATCACATCCCGGAAGGTGAAGCGACGCGATAGCGTCACGCAGACGCCGGAGGGCCCGGAAGTGGGGCCGGACACGATCCGGTTCTGCATCATACGGGGGGATGGCCATCAGTCCTTTCACCCGCACATGCGGAAGGCCGGAAACCGCTTGCGCCAGCTGGGCAACATCCTGGGGCGACACGCCAAACTTGGCAGTTTCATTACCCGTGTTCACCTGGAGCAGGATGGGCTGAATCTTTCCAATTTTTTCCGCTTCCCGGTCAATGGCAGCGGCAAGCTTAACACTGTCCACCGAATGAATCAGGTCAAATCGGTTGACCGCATGCCTGGCCTTGTTTGACTGAAGATGGCCAATAAAGTGCCAGGTGGCTGCCTGCACGCCAATGATATCGATTTTTTCCCGGGCTTCCTGGATATAATTTTCACCCAGGTCCGTGGCTCCGGCGGCAATGGCGGCTTCGAGCATTTCAACCGGCTTGGTCTTGCTTACGGCAACCAGCCGGATGTCTGACGGATTTCGGCCACAGGAAATGGCTGCCTGCTGCATGCGGTTCCGGATGTCTGAAATACGGTTTGCTAGCGTCACATGTATACCTCGGATCAGAAAACAGGTTTGCGAGCGGCCATGTCAATGACTTGTTCCCGGATCAGGATTTCCACAAGTTCACAGACCGGCAGCCCCACCACGTTGGTATAGGATCCGTTGATCCGTTTTACCAGAAAAGAACCCCGTCCCTGAATGGCATAGGCGCCGGCTTTGTCAAACGGCTCCCCGGTGCCGATATACCATTCAATTTCCTGGTCAGAGAGCTGCTTGAAGATGACATCGGTTGAAACCACCTCATCAATATGTGTGTTTCGTTCCCTACAGACCAGGGAAAAGGCGGTCATGACCCGGTGAACGGTACCGGACAGGGTGCGGAGCATGTCAAAAGCGCCTTGCCGGGAACCGGGTTTTCCCAGAATCGCACCGCCGATTTCACCAATGGTATCGGCACCCACCACCCATGCGTCAGGATGATCGGCGGCCACTGCGGCTGCCTTGGCCGCTGCCATGCGGGCAACATACGCATGCGGTGCCTCCCCAGACCGCGGGGTTTCGTCCACATTGCGGGTCATGACGGTAAAAGCGATACCGGCATTTTCCAGAAGGTATTTGCGCCGGGGGGACGTGGATGCCAGGATCAGTCGGCCCGGTGATGTGATCGATTCTGTTATCATACGCGGTTATGTATCAGACCCCTGACAAAATGACAACAGCCGGGCCGGATCCCGCAAGATGATTTTCGTCTATACGCCATGACGTCGGGCAGCCCACTGAACGGGGAAACCAAAAGACGCAAGTGGTCACGGATCCATATGACGGCTGCCAGGTCAGGAAAATATCGGATTTGTTTTTCTGCGGTGTCTGTATTACACTTGAGCAAATTGAAATGATAGACAATTCAAGACAAATAGGGCGCCCGTTAACGCAATCTGTATCCGTCCTCTGGCGTTATCGTGTTGAGGCGTAGCGGATGAATTGTAAAATCCAGGAAACCAGAATGCCTGTCCTGATAGGGAGAGCGGGTCATAGAAAAAGGAGAATAACATGCCAAAAGAATTACCAACGCCTGAATTTAATTCGGAAGCCCTTTTCATGCTGCCATACGAAGCAATAAAGTGGGAATTGCTGAAAACGGCAATCGAACTGAACGTCTTTGATCATACAACCGGGCCCGTAACTGCCGGAACCATCAGCGACAGACTTTGTCTTCATGGGGATAATACACGATACATGCTCAATGCACTTGTGGCGCTTGGCTGTTTAAAAAAAGAGAAGGATCGGTATCAAAATACGCGGATGACCGAACAGCTCCTGACATCCGAAAGCGATACCGCCATCGGCGAGGCACTGCTCTTCATGTCGAGTTGGAATCTGCCCGTATTAAACGGGGGGCTTAAGGAGATGGTCATCAATGGCCCGCCGCCAAAGAAGGATATTTCCGATCCTGAAATTTGGGAAAAAGGGGCACGGGTCAGCGTGAATCACGTCCTTTGCGGGCGGGCTCAATCCATTGCCCGTCATGTGTCACTGCTGCCAGAGTTTTCCGCGTTCAGCACCATGCTTGATCTTGGGGCAGGGCCTGGCATCATTGGGATTGCCGTTACAGCGGCACATCCGTCTTTGAAGTGTGTTGTTTTCGACCAACCCGCAGTGACCACCGTTGCCAGGGAGGTCGTTGAAGCATACGGTATGGGCGACCGGATTAGGGTGCAGGGCGGTGATTACATGCAGGATGATTTTGGTCTGGGTTATGATTTTATCATGGCGAATTATACACTCAACCTTTTCCGCGACCGGCTTGACGAAATCATGAGAAAGGTGCTTACCGCATTAAAACCAGGCGGGGTTTTTATGGTCACTTCAGACGGTTTGACCCCCGATAAAACCGGTCCGGCTGAAAGTGTCATCAGTTGGCTGCCGACCCTGCTTCAAGGCAGTGATGTATCCATTGAAACCGGTCAGATCGCCCGTGCCATGCTGGAAGCGGGGTTTGTTTCTACAGAAATGAAGACCTTAACGGACATTGATTTTAAAGTATATGGCCCTGTGGAAATGACCCTTGGCAGAAAAGAAAAATAAGGGATGTGGAAAAACGCGTTAGTGTTGATGGCTTTGTTATCCGTATGCGTCGTTGCCCCTTAATTGAGCGTATAGACGAAAAACGAAACCCCCATGATTAAATGTACAGGCGGCGGTTTATCAATTTTAATTGATCCCCTATGCAGGACATTTTCGTCAGTAACTTATGATGACCCAAGCAAAAATTTTTAGGAGTCAAAACGAACAAATGATCGGTCTATCATACGCATGCGATGAAATAACGATTGTGCTTAACGAGATCAAACAAGCTGACTACAAAAAAAAGTTTTCTCCCGCACATAATTTTGCAATACGTGCTGGAGATGACACCGTAGGTGAAATACGCTTCAGAATAGGTCAAAACAAGCATCTCTGCAACTACGCAGGTCAAATCGGTTACGATATTGACAGGCGCTATCGTTGCAATCGCTATGCGACAAAAGCGCTCAAAGCGATCCTGCCTCACTGTTTTCAATATTTCCCCTCATTATTTATCACGTGCAATGTTGATAATATTCCATCAATAAAAACAATTGAAAGCGTTGTGCATGTCTATCATGGCATCGTGACAATACCCAAAAACACGCTCATGTATCGTGAGGGAAACCGCAAAAAAAGAGTGTATGAATTATTAAACTAAGATTCAGATGGTTATAAAAAGGAAAAAAACGATCATTTTTGCAACTATCTGAATTTAAAAGAATCAAAAATTATGCCAAGCCTACATGCGATCACCCTGTTGAAAAATGTCCTGTTGAAAAATGTCCTTGACATATAATTATTTTATATTTACATGGTAAATATGAATAAATTGATTTTCGAATGGGATGATACAAAAAATAAAACCAACCTACAAAAGCATGGAATTTCTTTTAAAGAAGCACAAACAGTTTTTTTTGATGACAACGCTATT